>Ga0302320_10000032_pt1 | contig 250763 bp, 201 predicted proteins | sample Bog_T0_3_FD_202130 | JGI IMG/M metagenome (GOLD analysis project Ga0302320, IMG submission 202130) | Peat permafrost microbial communities from Stordalen Mire near Abisko, Sweden - Bog_T0_3 | ecosystem: Environmental > Terrestrial > Soil > Wetlands > Peat | place: Sweden: Abisko, Stordalen... | reverse complement strand
GTACTCGCGGTTCCACTGCGCCAGGCCCCAATGGTAGGCCAGGCGGGCGCAGCCTGCGGCCTTGAGGAAGAGCGTCACCTGGGCAGGAGTCGGCCGCAGTGCAATGACATGGGCGAGCAGCGGCATGCAGGTTTGTACTGACCCATATGCAAAATCAAGCGGGGCAAGGCACCCTGAACGTCCACATGCAGGTAACGGACGCTTGGGATCCCATGCGCAGAGACCCATCGGCTTGTCAGAGGGAAGTGGCCGTCACGGCGTCGATCCACTCCGTATGCGACGATCTCCCGTGAGCTGTCGCGTCGAGGCGAGTACCATTCGTGTCGTGGTGCGATAAGACGTCCCATGCACCTATTCCTACCGTCATCCCCCGGAGCGATCTACGAATAGCGACCGTCACAGTGTGCCCATAATCGGATATCCAGGTGTTATAAAGTGCCCTGTAAGTAACGTGCGGTTTTATGGTTGGGTCGCAATATGACAAATTACGAGGACATCACGCTAGATCCCAGGAATGGACGACCTTAGGGCACGGGACGCGACGCCTCAACCATCCAGGCGTGCGGGCGGACGCCTGTCCCATGCAACGGCAGGACCCGCGGCCGGAGCCGCGGGTCCTGGAGGAGCCTGCCCAGGTCGGTGAAGCCCTGCCTACTTGCGGATCTCCTTCGAGTTGATCCATTTCATCATCTTGCGCAGATTGCGTCCGACCTTCTCGATCTGGGTATTGGACTCGGACTTGCGCATCTTGTTCATCCACGGCTTGCCCTTGCCGCATTCCAGGCGGAAGGCCTTGGCGAAGGTGCCGTTCTGGATCTCCTTGAGGATCTTCTTCATCGTCTTGCGGGTCTTGTCGGTGATGATCTTCGGCCCGGTGATGTAATCGCCATATTCGGCGGTATTGGAGATCGAGTAGCGCATATAGGAGATGCCGCCCTCGTACATCAGGTCGACGATCAGCTTGACCTCATGCAGGCATTCGAAGTAGGCCATCTCGGGGGGATAGCCGGCCTTGGTCAGGGTCTCGAAACCGGCCTGGATGAGCGCGCTCAGGCCGCCGCACAGCACCGCCTGTTCACCAAACAGGTCCGTCTCGGTCTCGTCCTTGAAAGTGGTCTCGATGATGCCCGCGCGTGCGCCGCCGATGGCATTGCCATAGGCGAGGGCGCGCTTGAGCGCCGTGCCGGTGTAATCCTGCTTGACCGCGACCAGGCTCGGGACGCCACCGCCCTTGAGGTATTCCGAACGCACGGTGTGGCCCGGGCCCTTCGGCGCGATCATGGTCACGTCGACGAAGCGGGGCGGCTTGACGAAGCCGAAGTGGAGGTTGAAGCCGTGTGCCACCATCAACATCATCCCGGCACGCAGGTTCGGCGCGATGTCGGCGCTGTAGACCTCCGGGAGGAACTCGTCGGGAACCAGGCACATCACGATGTCGGCACGCTTGACCGCCTCAGCCGGCGGGATCACCTCGAAGCCATGCTTGAGCGCCAGCTTGGCGTTCGGGCTGGTGCGGTTGTGGTTGCCAACGATCACCGACACGCCGCTATCGCGCAGATTCTGGGCATGCGCATGACCTTGGCTGCCGTAACCGATGACGGCCACAGTGCTCTTCTTGATCGGTTGTAGCTTGGCGGTCTTCTCGTAATGGACTTTGATGGCCATGGTGGCTCCGGGTGGGAATGGTACAGATGAGGCGCGGGACTATAGGTCGCGCCCGCGAAAGACAACGCCTGACAGGATGGGGGCTTAGGCGCCAGGCCTGGCGCCATGGGCGGAAGCGACGCCCATGATGCGCTCCGCCGTCGCCAGTTCCTGGGGGGTGTTGATGCCCATGACCGCCGCCGCGTCCTCGGTCTCGACCAGCTCGACCAGCTTCCCCTGCGCCACCAGCATCGCCACCACGTCGGTGAGGTAGTACTCGCCCTGGGCATTGTTGGGCGTGATGCGCTTGAGCGAGCGGAAGAGCTCGTCGGCCGAGAAGGCATAGATGCCCGAGTTGATCAGCCTGACCGCGCGCTCGCTGTCGGAGGCATCCTTGTATTCGACGATACGGGCCAGGCGTCCGGCGGCATCGGTGATCATGCGGCCATAGCGGCCCGCATCGGGGAGCCTGGCACCGACGGCGGTACAGGCCGCCGCGCTGGACTGATGCTTCTGGAGCACGCGCTCCAGCAGGCTCACCGGCACCATCGGGCAGTCGCCGCAGAGGACCAGGACGGTTGCGACTCCGGGCTCGGACCGGATGGCCGACTCGGCGCTCAGCACCGCATGCCCGGTGCCGAGCTGGCGATCCTGCAGGGCGAAACGCGCCCCCCACGATGCCGCCGCCTGCTCGACCCGCTCCCGCTGGTAGCCGACCACCACCACGCTGCAGGCCAGCGACAGTGCGCGGCAGGTCTCCAGCACGTGCGCGATCAGTGGCCGCCCGGCCAGGGGATGCAGCACCTTGGCGAGATCAGACTCCATGCGCGTGCCCTTGCCGGCCGCCAGGATCACCGCTGCGACCTTGGCATGGCTGGATATCGAATGCGGATGCCTGGATGCATCAGCTGTGGCCATGGGCTTGCTCCTCGCCGGGTGCGTGCGTCACCCTAGCGTCCTGCGCTTGCTGGCAAGCCGGCAGCCACTCCAGGCGCACCACCGCGGCGCTCTCAGGACGCACCTGCGCACGATCGGCGATCCCATGACCGGGGATCCAGAGGATGCCCTGCTGGTCGGCGACCACGGGTGTCAGGCAGCGCAAGCGGCTCGCGACGCCGCGAGCGGCGAGGTACTTGACCACCGTCTGATGCCCCGGGCAGCCGAGCGGCTGCCAGCGTTCATGGCGGTGCGCCTGCCGCCAGTGCAGGGGCCAGGTGAGGGCGCGCGCATCCAGGAGGGCCGTCCGCGGACCGAGATCGAGGCGCAAGGGGGCGGTGGTGATGCTGCAATCGATGCTGTCCTCGCCACGGCGGTGCCATCCCGGCCCGGCGAGCTGGAGAGCGACGGATGACGCGTGCGGATGCTGCTCCTGCCAGGCGATGACCAGCCGGCGCCGGGTAACCAGCCAGCGGCCGATGGTCAGCTGGAAGCCGATCTTAGCGTCGGCGAGGTGGTCGAGGGCGGCGAGCTGCCGCCGTTGCGGCGCGCTACCCAGGACGGCGAGCAAGCGCACCCAGACCTGCCAGCGAAGATCCGGATCGCAGGGGATGGCAGCGAGCGACAGTTCGCGCTCTCCCAGGCCTGCGTGCCATGCACGCTCAGCCAACGGCTGGCTGAGCGCCAGTGCGGCCTGCTCGCGTTCGCTCACGGCGACCAGCGCGCTGGTGAATCCCGGCACCCCCGCCTCGAAGGCTGGCAGCACCCGCAGCCGCAGGAAGTTCCTGCGATAGCCAAGATCGCGGTTGGTGCTGTCCTCGCGCCACGGGACGGAATGCCTCCGGCAGTGTTCGCGCAGCTCGGCGCGCGCGACCCCCAGGAGCGGACGCACGATCGCCACCGTGGGTGACAGCTGGCGCTTGGCCGCGATCCCGGCACGTCCCATCGGGCCAGCCCCGCGCAGCAGGTTGCCCAGCACGGACTCGGCCTGGTCGTCACGATGATGCGCGGTCAGCACCGCCCTGGCCTCGAGGCGGTGTGCCACCTCACGCAAGCGCTCGTAGCGCAGCCGGCGACCTGCCATCTCGATCGAGCAGCGCCAGCGCCGTCCATAGTCGGTGATCGCATGGCGTTCGCACACGATGGGTGTCGCCGGTCTCCCCGCGTCGGCGGCGGTGGCTGCATACCTGCGGATGAGCTCGGAATCCTCCGGCGCATCGACGCGCAGCTGATGGTCGAGGTGGTAGATTGCCAGCTTCCATTGCGGCAGGCCGGCGAGCAGGTCCCACAGCGCCATGCTGTCGGCCCCGCCGCTGACCGCCAGCAGCAGCAGCCCGCCTTCGCTGTCCAGGGCCCGCGTCAGCGCGCCGGCGACCAGCTGCCGAAGCTGGTCCGTCTCCATCTCAGCCCACCTCCTTGCCAGCGGACAGGGCTGTGCTGCCTGGTTCCTGCACGTGGCCTGGCATCAGGTACCGCGATGGAGCTGCTCGCGCACGGTCCGCGAGGTGAGCAGATCGACCAGCCCGGGCAACAGCTCCTTGGCGGTGCCGCGCAGGCTGCAGGAGGCGATCGGGGAGAACGGCGTCTCCTCGCGATTGACCTCGACCACTGCCAGCTTGGCCATCGCCATCTCGCTCGGGATGCAGGCGACCGGCTGGACGATGCAGGAAGAGCCGACCAGCAGGCATCCATCGGGATCGAAATGGGTGATCGCCTGCAGAATGCCTGCCGGCAGCGGTTCGCCATACCACACCGATCCGGGACGGGTCGGCGCACCGCAGCGCGGGCACGGGACCATGCTCAGCGAATTGTCATCGCCATCCCGGCTGCGCCAGCCGCAGTGCCCGGAGCACGCGGTGTCGAACAGCGAGCCATGCAGATGGATGACCTGGGAGATGCCGGAACGTTCGAGCAGATCATCCTCGTTGGTGGTCGCCATCAGCACCGTACCGCCCGGGAAGTGCTCCTGCAGCAGCGCGAGGGCGCGTTGGCCGCTGTGCGGCTTGGCCTCGGCGACCCGCAACCGGCGCTCGCGGTACCACTCCCACACCAGTTCGGGATTCTTGGCGAAACCCTCCGGCGATGCCAGCTTCTCGACATCGTATTCGTTCCACAGACCGCCTTCGCAGCGGAAGGTAGGGACTCCGGCATCGGCGCTCAGACCGGCTCCCGAGAGCACTAGCAGCCGGCGGCATGGTGCCAGCAGCCGTGCGGCATCCGCGATGGTCGCAAGGGCTGATCTGGATTCGCTCACTGCAGGCTTTCCTACTGGAGAAATCTGGTCATTTCAACACAATCACCGATGATGCACGGCACTACATTCCCTGATCAGCGGGCGTTCGCGCAGGCAGCTCGATCGCTTGGCATCACAGCGGTGGTCATCGCCTGGCAGGACGAATATGGGCAGGATCCTGATCACAGCGCAGTCACGTACCGGCAGCTCCAGCGCATCACCCTGCTGGCCTACCACCGTGGCAGCTCGCGTATCCTACAATGCCAGCTGGACGGAGGAAGCGAGATGCGGCGACGCATGCGCACGGAACTCGAAGCGTCCGGTTTCACGGTTGCCGAGCGCAGCCGCAACATGCTCGGCATGACCACCTATCCCGGGGCCTGACGATCGGTCACCCGGGGTCTGGCCGGAGCAATTGACTCGCGAGGTCGGTTCTGACGATGGCAGCCCTAGACAAGGAGAGCCTGGTGAAACTATTCGACCTGTCCGAGGATATCGCGGTGGTGATCGGCGGCACGGGCGTGCTGGGCGGGTCGCTCGCCGAAGGTCTGGCGATGGCTGGAGCAAAAGTCGTGGTGGTCGGTCGCAGCACCGAGCGCGGCGAGAAGCGCGCGCACCAGATTCGCCAAGAGGGTGGCAAGGCGGTCTTCATCGCCGCCGATGCGCAGTCGCGCGAGAACCTCCAGTCCGTGCTCGAGGAGGTGCTGAAGGCATTCGGCACGCCGACGGTGCTGGTGAACGCCGCTGGCGGCAATGACCCCAAGGTCACCGTTGTCGGCGACAAGAAGTTCGAGGCCATCACCCTCGAGGATTGGCAGTCGAACTACCAGCTCAATCTCGTCGGCGGAGCGCTGCTGCCGTGCCAGGTTTTTGGACCGGCTATGGTCGCCAATGGCGTGGGATCGATCATCAATATCGCCTCGGTGAGCGCACACCTCCCGCTCTCGCGCGTGGTCTCGTACTCATCGGCCAAGGCGGCCGTGCTGAACCTGACCATGTTCCTCGCCCGAGAATGGGCGAAGAGCGGGGTGCGGGTGAATTCGATCACCCCGGGGTTCTTCCCGGCCGAGCAGAACCGCCGCCTGCTCTTCAACGAAGACGGCAGTCCGACGCCGCGCGCGCAGCAGATCCTCTCGCACACCCCGATGTCGCGCTTCGGCAGCGACCAGGAGCTGGTGGGCGCGGCGGTGTTCCTGGCCTGCCGCAATGCGAGCGGCTTCGTCACCGGGAGCGATATCCGCGTGGATGGCGGCTTCCTGAGCCAGACCATCTGAGGCCCGCACCGATGCTGGTCCTGGCCCTCGATATCGGAACGTCGTCGTGCCGTACCGCCCTGTTCGATGAGCGGGGCGTCCGCCAGTCATCGACCACCGCCCAGCAGGCCTACACCCTGCACACCGATCACCAGGGATGCGCCGAACTCGATCCGCCCACGCTCCTGGCGGCGGTCACCGGTTGCATCGGGCGCACCCTCGCTGCGCAGGCGGTCGATCGGCGCCTGCGCGATCGCGCCATCGCTGCGGTCGGGACCTCATGCTTCTGGCATAGCCTGATCGGCTGCGATGCCGCCGGATCGCCACTGACGCCGGTGATCACCTGGGCTGACAGCCGCTGCCGCGACGATGCCGAGCGGTTGCGCCGGACGCTCGATGAGCGACTCGTCCATCGTCGTACCGGCTGCATGCTGCGCTCGTCGTTCTGGCCGGCCAAGCTGCGCTGGCTGGCGCGTACCCGCCGTCCGGTGGTGCGCCAGGTGCGCCACTGGATGACGCCTGCCGAGTGGATCTACCTCATGCTGTGCGGCGAGCGCCGCTGTGCGCACGGCATGGCCACCGGCACTGGCCTCTATTCACCCTCGTCCTGCGCCTGGGAGCCAGGCATGCTGCGCAGTTCAGGGATAAGCATCGAGCAGCTGTCGCCCATAGCGGATGCCGCGCTCCATCTGCTGCCTCGGCATCGCAAGCGCCTGGCCACCGTGGGCGAGGCCGACTGGTTCCCCGCCATCGGCGATGGGGCGGCATCGAACCTCGGCTCCGGGGCCACCCGGCCGGGTCTGGCGGCCCTCAACTTCGGCACCAGCGCCGCTGTCCGGGTCATGCATTCGGACGCGCGCGCGTCGCGGCCGCAGGCGCCTTTCGGCCTATTCTGCTACCGCGTCGATGAGCGGCGCTTCCTCATCGGCGGCGCCATCTCCAATGCCGGCAATCTTCGCGCCTGGTGCCTGCGCGAGCTCAACCTCGGCGCGGACGAGGCGGAGATCGAGCATGCGCTGGCCCGGCAGGCCGGGCCCGATCAGGCCCTGGCGGTACTGCCCTTCTGGAATGCCGAGCGCGCACCGACATGGAGGGAGGATGTCAGCGGCGCTATCGTCGGCATACGCCAGTCGACTACTGCGCTCGATCTGCTGCAGGCGATCACCGAAGCGACCTACCATCGGCTCGCCACCATCATCGAGCGCATGGACAGCGGCGCCGGCTCGCCCCGCTTCATCGTCGGTGGCGGCATCCAGAAGTCCCCAACCAGCCTGCAGCGCCTCGCCGATGTCCTCGGCCAGCCCCTCACGGTGCTCGACGAGCCCGAGGCCTCGCTGCGCGGGGCGGCGGTGTTCGCCTTGGAGAAACTCGGCTGCGACGGCCGCCTGAGCTCGGTGGCCGGCAGCACGGTGCGCCCGGACCGCCGTCGCGCCGAGCGCTTTGCGCAGGCACGGCAGCAGCTCGCCCAGCTCGAGGGCACCCTCTTCCCGGACGGCGAAGGCCGTAGGCTCCGCCGCCCCCTACGACGCACGAAACGCCCATGACCACCTATTTCGCCCATGGCTCCCCTACCACGGTGATCAGCGACGACGATCTGCGCCGTGCCCTCCATGAGGTGTACGCGCGCCTGGGAGCGAAGCGCAAGGTTCTTGCGGTACCTCCCGATTTCACCCGCTTCAACAGCCGTGCCGGGATCATCACCCAGGCGACCTATGAGCACTACCAGGGCGCCCTGAGCGACATCCTGCCGGCCCTGGGCACGCACGTGCCGATGCCAGCCTGGCAGATCGACAAGATGTACGCAGGCGTCCCCCACGACCTGTTCCGAGTGCACGATTGGCGACATGACGTGGTCACCGTCGGCACCCTGCCTGCGGCGTACGTCAAGCAGGCGACTGGGGGCATCTATGACAAGCCGTGGCCGGCCCAACTGAATCGCCTGATCTGGCAGGGCGGTCATGACCTGATCCTCTCAATCGGGCAGGTGGTGCCGCACGAAGTGGTGGGCATGGCCAACCACACCAAGAACCTCTTCGTCGGCTGCGGCGGCAAGGAAGGCATCGACGAAAGCCATTTCATCGGCGCCTGCTATGGCATGGAGCGCATGATGGGGCGCAGCGACACCCCCGTACGACGGTTGCTCAACGAGGCCCTGACGCGCTTCTGCGGGCATCTCAAGATCGTCTTCGTCCTCACCGTGGTCGGCCCTGCAGGTGCGGGCGAACAGGCCGACCGCCATGGGCTGGTGACGCGGGGACTGTACATCGGCGAGGGCGTCGAGTGCTTCGATCTCGCAGCGCGGCTCTCCGTCGCGGTCAATTTCAAGATCCTCGACGAGGCGCCGCGCACGATGGTGGTGCGACTCGACCCCGAGGAGTTCCATACCACCTGGCTCGGCAACAAATCGGTCTACCGGACGCGCATGGCCATCGCCGATGGCGGTGAACTGATCGTGCTGGCACCTGGACTGTCGGGGTTCGGCGAGGATCCCGGCATCGATGCCCTGATCCGCAAGTACGGCTATCGCACCACCCCCGAGATCATGGGCCTGGTCCGAGACCAGCGCGATCTGGCCGACAATCTTTCGGCCGCAGCCCATCTCATCCATGGCTCGAGCGAAGGGCGCTTCACCGTCACCTACTGTCCCGGAAGCCTGAGCCGAGCCGAAATCGAAGGGGTCGGCTATGCCTACCGCGAGCTGGATGATGCCATGCGGCAATACCAGCCGGACAGGCTGATCGATGGCTGGAACGAGGTGACCATGCCATCGGGGAAGCGGGAGCGGATCTTCTATATTTCCAATCCCGCACTCGGCCTGTGGGCGCATCGGGCGCGAATCCAGTCATAGCACGCTTTCTGTTGACTCGCGGACCGGGCATGAATCATTGCTGGTCGCCGTCGTTACGTGTAATCCTTAGGCATCATGGGCACACTCACCGTTCGCAAATTCGGCATCTCGCTCGATCCCCAGGAATTGGTGGACTTCGCCGAGAAGATCGAGTTCTTCTCCGACACTTTCACCGATCTCGGGTTCGAGCGGGCAGGGACCTATACCTTCCGCTACAGCGACGATGAGTGCATGATGAAGGCGGAACTCCAGCGCTCGAAGGATGGCTATTACCTGTGGATCTACGTCCAGGCGGTCGATGAGCACGAATACCGCGTCCGCGAGATAGCGGAAGCGTTCGGCGCCTACGTCGTGGATGGCGCCAAGAAGCCGGTCTGACGCCCTGCGGACGCCTGCAGGTCTCCTGTCAGCCGGCCTGAGGCCTCAGCCGCTACCGGCTATCACGGCATCGCCCTTGGCGGTGCCTTCCGGGCTGTAGAAGTATTTCGGACGGATGATGGGTGTGCCTTTGCCGCCACGCGCCTCGCAACGTTCGTAGACGATCTGGGCGGCGATGCCCACCACCCGCGACAGTCCGAATAGGACGGTGTAGTACTCGGGCTTGACCAGCCCGCATGCCATCAGCAGCGAACCCGAGGCGCTATCGACATTCGGATACGGATCGCTGATCTTGGGATTGGTCTTGAGGATGGGCGGACCGACCTCGGCGAGCAGCTTGACCATGCGGAAATTGGTGTCGCTGGGGCAGATCTCCTCGCCGACATTGCGCAGCACGCGGGCACGCGGATCCTCGACTCTCAGCACGGCATGGCCGAAGCCGTAGACGACCTCCTTGTTGTCCAGCTTGGTCTTCAGCATCGCCGCGACGTCCACGGCGGTGAAGTTCGCAGAGACCTTGGCGACACATTCCTGGATGAACTCCAGGCACTCCTGGTTCGCCCGTCCATGCAAGGGACCTGCCAGGCCGCACATCGCACCGACCATGCTCTCATAGAGATCGGCCTTGCCAGATGCGACCGCCTTGCCGACGAAGGTTGAGAGATTGCCGCCGCCGTGGTCGAAGTGCACTACATCGAAGACCCGCATCAGGCGGGTCAGCTTCGCGCTCTGCGCCTCGGTCTGCCCGGGGATGCCGAGCATATGCACGAAATTCTCCATGTAGCCGAGCGTCGGCGAGGGCAAGATGGGATCGCCCCAGCCTTCGCGCAGACGGAAGATCGCGGCGGTGATCGCCGGGATCTTGGCGATCAAATCGAGCGCCTCGCGACGGTAATCGCGGCAGCCGTATACCATCCCAAGCGCGTTGATCGCATGGATGAACCATTTCATCGGATGGCCGGAACGGGGCAGGGCCTTGAGGGTGGAGAACAGCGAGGCGTCGATCTGGGCATGGACGCGCAGCTTCTGGGCGAATTCCGCCTTCTGCGCCGGATTCGGCCAGCTCTTGTTGAGCAGCAGGTAGATCACGTCCTCGGGGTCGCGGTCAGCGATGCCCTCTACCGCTTCACCGACATAGAAGAGGCCCTTGTCCGCCTCCACCGCGCTCGTCGTGCAGTATCCCACGGGCACACCGCGCAGGCCGGTCTCTAAGGAATCCTTCGAGATCTCCATCAAGACCGGACTCTTGGTGTTTTCCTTCATGGGTGCGGTCATGGGTTCAGTTCCTCGTGAATTTCGGCCTCAATGGATAGCGTCGGATCGCGCGAAAACCCCTGCTCCGCTCGCTGGTGCGACACTGCCACATCCTCCGGGTCGTGCAAGCCTACGACAGGTCCGGTGTCCACGGCGAGGGGTTCGCCTTGTGCAACCCGGCAGGCCCGGGAGACTCGCCCGCGTGCTGCCAGCGCCGCATCAACGCTACCGCGAGGTTGCGATTGCCGCATGGGATTGCCTGGCGAGCTCCGGCGATGCTCATGCGTCATGGGTTGCATGCATGGATGGCAGACCTTGCCTGCGTCACACTCCCGACCGGGGATGGCATGGGGTGATCGGCGATATAGGGGAAGATGACCGTTTGCTGACCATTGCCGTCCGTGCCGCCCGCATCCCCTGGCGGACGGTCGCGCAGCTGAGCGGCACCCCGGCTGTGGTGGTCGGCACCAGCAAGGGGGATCCCAGGGGATTCACCGCCGCCCTGGGAGGACGGCCAGCAGCGCTGACAGGGGCGCTGCCCGGTGCCCTGGGTGGAAAGCTAGCGGCTGCCCTGGGAATAGAATTGTATCGTGGCGCTGCACCGTCGGCAGCCTGTTCGACCGGGCTGTATGCCGTTCTCGCCGCCGCCGACCTGATCGATGCCGGAGCGTGCACGCACGCACTCGCCGGGGCCGCCGACTGCGCATTGGAGGACTGGCTGATCGCTGGGTTCCGGTCACTCGGCGTACTCGCCGGCGATCGTCCGCCCCAGGCCTTCGCTCAGGCCACTGGATTCGCACCCGCAGAGGGTGCTGGCTTCCTCGGCCTGGCGCATGCGGGGCCCTGGTGGCTACGCGGCGGAGTGCGGCTGGGAGATGCCAGCCACCAGACGCGTTGCGAGGATCCTGCCGTGCTGCATCGCTGTCTGCTCGCCTTGTGGGACATCCTCCCCAGACCAGATCTGATCGTCACCCATGGCACCGGTACCGCGAGCGGTGACGCCTATGAGAGCGCCGGGCTGGAACGGGGACCGTGGTCGTCCGCGCCGCGCCTGAGCATGAAGCCCATCCTGGGCCATTGCCTAGGTGCCAGTGGCGCGGTCGAGTTGGCCGTCGCTCTCGAAGCTCCCGTCACCCGTCTATGGAAAGTGAGTCTCGGATTCGGCGGCCATCTCGCCGCCGTAGCGCTGGAACGGTCATGAGCCGCTGGCTGGCAAGTTCCTGGGAGACAGGATCTTGGCATTGGTGGAAGTCGTTTTTACGGTAATCGGCTGCCATTGATCCCCTCCCCTGGTGGCATCATCCGGCATGTCGGGAGCAAAGATTCGGCACCTATACCACTCAATACCCCAAACGATCGTTGCGCCCAGTGATCTCCCCCCAGCCCACCGACAGGCATTTGTCCAAGAAGGATTGTTGTATATAATTACAATTGTATTAGATGGTTATGGTAGATAAGAGGCGCTCAGAGCGAGGACTCAATTGCCGATTGCAATTGCCGGAACAGGGCCACACTGCGCACGCTCAACAGCGGCAAGAGCTTGCCGTTACCACTCTGCGACCATGTCCCACTTAACGGAAAACCTGCCGTTCAGCGACCCCGATGATGACGAGGTCTTCCCCGCCCTCGTCAAGACTCCCGCATCAACCAGCGAACTGCGCGATCTCGTCCGCCTGCATGGCGAGCGGTATCAGCCGATCCTGGCGATCCTGCGCGACCAGCCCTGGAAGGAGCTGGTCACCAGCCGGGATTTGATGGATGCGCTCTCGGCCCAGGGCCTCGACCTCTCTGAGCGGACCTTGCGGCTGTACCTCGCCGAGATGGCGGATGTCGGGCTGATCGAACGCCATGGCCGACGAGGCTACCGACTGACCGAAGCAGGGATCGAGGTCACGCGTGAATTGACGATCTCGCGCAGGCTCGGCAGCATCCTCTACCGCATGGAGGAGACCACCTGCCAGCTGAGCTTCGATCTGGCCTCTGGGCGCGGCCTGGTTTCGATCAATGCCTACGTCATCCCATGCGAGTTCCTGCTGCAGCTCTGCGACGAGCTGGAGGCCGTCTTCAAGGCCGGGCTGGCGGTCGGCTCGCGCGTCCTCTTTGCCGCACCGGGAGAGGACATCCTCGGCCGCGAGGTGCCTGAAGGCTGCATCGGCCTCGGCACGATGTGCTCGCTGACCCTGGCAGGCATGCTGATGCGGCGTGGGGCGCCCACCCATCCGATCTTCGGCGGCCTCCTGCATGTCGAGAACGGCAAGCCGCAGCATTTCCTCGAGATGATCCGCTATGATGCCACCACCCTGAGCCCGAACGAAGTATTCATCCGCGCCAATTTCACCAGCGTCAGCCAGGCGGCCACCTCCGGTACCGGAGCCATCACCGCCTCCTTCCGCGAAGTGCCGATGAGCGCCCTGCCGGCCTTGCGCAGCATTGAGCAGGAATGCCGTGACGCCGGCTTCCCCGGCATCATGCTCGTCGGCCGACCGGGTCAGCCGGTAATGAACGTGCCGGTCCACGAGGGGCGCGTCGGCCTGGTGCTCTCGACCGGCCTCAACCCCCTCGCCAGCCTGTGGGAGCATGATCGCTTGAAAAACGCCTCCAATCAGGCGCATGCGGCCAAGACCTTGCGCGGCCTGGCCGCCTCGCGCCTGGACTTCAGCCGCCCGATGGTCGGTCCGGCACCCTATGAACTCTTCATCCCCTACCAAGACTTCCGTCGCCGCGCCATCTCCCTGCTGGAAGCCATAGCCAGTACCTGAGCTCGACCAATCTCCTCGAATCGCAAAATCTACCTCCACCAGGGCATTACCATGTCTCATAATCGCCTCCCTCAGGCCCAAGGCCTCTACGACCCGCAATTCGAGCATGATGCATGCGGCGTCGGCTTCCTCGCCAACATCAAGGGAGCGAAGAGCCACGAGATCATCACCCGAGGCCTGAAGATCCTCTGCAACCTCACCCACCGCGGAGCGGCCGGCGCGGACCCGAACGATGGCGATGGCGCAGGCATCCTGATCCAGATCCCCGATGCGCTGTATCGCGCTGTCAGCCCGTTCGCCTTGCCCGCATCAGGCGATTATGGCACCGGCATTGTCTTCCTGCCGCGCGCGGATGAGGAACGCGCGATAGGCATGGGGCTCATGGAGCAGGCCATCCATGACCATCAGCTCAAGCTGATCGGCTGGCGGGATGTGCCGACCAACAATTCCACCCTCGGCCGCAACGCCCGGGCCAGCGAGCCGGTGGTCAAGCAGATCTTCATCGGCCGCGGCTCGGTGGCGAGTAATCGCCTCGAGCTGAACCTCTATCTCGCGCGCAAGCGCGCCGAGAACTCCATCCGCGCACAGCTGCCGAAAGTCGCGCACTCCTTCTACATCTGCTCGCTCTCGAGCAAATCGATCGTCTACAAGGGGATGTTCCTCGCCGAGCAGGTCGGGGTCTATTTTCCGGATCTCAGCGATCAGCGTGCAGTAAGCGCCTTGGCGCTGGTGCACCAGCGCTATTCGACCAACACCTTCCCGACCTGGGATCTGGCCCACCCATTCCGCTTCGTCGCCCACAATGGCGAAATCAACACCCTACGCGGGAACATCAACCGCATGAGGGCACGCGAGGCCCTGCTCGCGCACAAGGACATCGGCGAGGCCGTACGCGACCTCAAGCCGGTCATCCTCGAGGGCGGCTCGGACACCGCCTGCTTCGACAATGCGCTCGAGCTGCTGGTGCGCTGCGGCCGCTCGCTGCCCCATGCCCTGGCGATGATGGTGCCCGAGGCCTGGGCGACCAAGGCGAACCTGCCGCGCAACCGCAAGGGCTTCTACGAGTACCACGCCACCATGATGGAGCCGTGGGACGGCCCAGCGAACCTCGTGGCTTGCGATGGCGAGCGCATCTGCGCCGCGCTCGACCGCAATGGGCTGCGGCCGGCACGCTACCTCATCACCAACGCCGGCGAGATCCTCTATGCCTCGGAGATGGGGGTGCTCGACTACCCGGCCGACCAGGTCGAGCGCAAGGGCCGCCTGGCCCCGGGTCGCATGATCATGGTGGACACCGCCCGCGGGGTGTTCTTCGAGGACGACTTGATCAAGGAGGAGCTCGCCTCCGCGCATTCCTACGCTGACTGGATCGAACGCTACAAGATCACCCTCGACCAGCTGCCGGCACCCGCACAGCCGGCGATTCCGCGCGGTCAGCAGCTGCGGCAGCAGCAGCAGGCCTTCGGCTACACCATGGAGGACCTCAAGATCCTCATGGCGCCGATGTGCGTCGATGGCCAGGAGCCGGTCGGTTCGATGGGGGATGACACCCCGCCAGCCGTCCTGTCGGCGCAGAGCAAGCCGTTGTTCAACTACTTCAAGCAGCTGTTCGCCCAGGTCACCAATCCACCGATCGATCCGATCCGCGAAGAGGTCGTGATGTCGCTGGTCCAGTACGTCGGCTCGGCGCGCAACATCCTCGAGCCTGGGCCCGAGCATTGCCGCATGCTCGAGATCGATCAGCCGATCCTGTCCAATGAGGCGCTCGAGCAGCTGCGCCAGGCGGATGTCCCGGGCTTCCGCGGTACCACCATCAGCACGCTGTTCCCGGCGAAATCGGGGACCACGGCTCTGGAGGCGCGGCTCGAGCAGCTGTTCGTCGAGGCCGAACGCGCGGTCGACCATGGCTTCACCGTGCTGGTGCTGTCCGACCGCGGCGTCTCCGCAGAGCAGGCGGCGATTCCCTCGCTGCTCGCGGTCTCGGCCATCCATCACCATCTGATCCGGGTGGGCAAGCGCACCCAGTGCTCGCTGCTGGTCGAGAGCGGCGAGCCGCGCGAAACCCACCACTTCGCCCTGCTATTCGGCTACGGCGCCACCGCGGTCAACCCCTACCTCGCCTTCGATTCGATCCAGGACCTCGTCGATACCGGCATCCTGCCGCAGCTCGATGGCAATCGCGCCGCCGATGAGGAGCACGATGCGGTCTACGTCTACACCAAGCATTACGTCAAGGCGATCTGCAAGGGCCTGCTCAAGGTCTTCTCGAAGATGGGCATCAGCACCCTGCAGAGCTACTGCTCGGCGCAGATCTTCGAGGCCGTCGGACTGTCGTCGCAATGCGTGAAGAAGTACTTCACCGGCACCCCCTCGCGCATCGAGGGGGTCAACGTCCAAGACATCGCCCGCGAGGCGTTGGCCACCCACCGCATCGCCTTCGCTCCGCTCGTCGATGCCAACCGCGACCTCGAACGCGGTGGCTATTACCATTGGCGGCGCGATGGCGAACACCATGTGATGAACCCCGAGGTCATCGCCCTGCTCCAGCACAGCGTGCGGGCAGGGGACCGTTCCACCTTCCGCCGCTACACCAAGCTGATCGACGAGCAGTCGCGCCAGCTGGGCACCCTGCGCGGATTGTTCAAATTCAAGGAGACCACCGCCATTCCGCTCGACCAGGTCGAGTCGATCGAGAGCATCTTCAAGCGCTTCTGCACCGGAGCCATGTCGCTCGGCTCGATCGGCACCGAGGCGCACGAGACGCTGGCCATCGCGATGAACCGCATCGGCGGCCGCTCGAACACCGGTGAAGGCGGGGAGGATCCGCGCCGATTCACCAAAGACGCCAATGGCGACGACCGGAGGTCGAAGATCAAGCAGGTGGCCTCCGCCCGCTTCGGCGTCACCGCCCACTACCTCATCAACGCCGACGAGGTGCAGATCAAGATGGCCCAGGGGGCGAAGCCGGGTGAAGGCGGGCAGCTGCCCGGCCACAAGGTCTCGGAATACATCGGCAAGCTGCGCTTCAGCGTGCCAGGCGTGACCCTCATCTCTCCCCCACCCCATCATGACATCTACTCGATCGAGGATCTCGCCCAGCTCATCTTCGACCTCAAGAACGCCAATCCGAAGGCCAACATCTCGGTCAAGCTGGTGTCGGAAGTCGGGGTCGGGACGGTTGCCGCGGGCGTCGCCAAGGCGCATGCCGATCTGGTCACCATCTCCGGCTGCGAAGGCGGGACCGGCGCCTCGCCGCTCTCGTCGATCAAGCATGCCGGCCTGCCATGGGAACTCGGGGTTGCGGAGACCCACCAGACGCTGGTGCTGAACGACCTGCGTGGCCGCATCAAGATCCAGACCGATGGCCTGCTGCGCACCGGCCGGGATGTCATCATCGCCGCGCTCCTCGGCGCAGAGGAGTTCGGCTTCGCCACCGTGGCGCTGGTGACCATGGGCTGCATCATGATGCGCAAATGCCACCTCAACACCTGCCCGGTCGGGATCGCCACCCAGGATGAGGCGTTGCGCAAGAAGTTCACCGGCAAGCCCGAGCAGGTGATCAATTTCTTCACCTTCCTCGCGGAAGAGGTGCGCGAGCTCATGGCCAGGCTCGGGGCGAGGACGCTCGACGAACTGGTCGGCCGCACCGAACTCCTGGAGATGAATACCGCCATCACCCATTGGAAGTCCAACGGGCTGGACTACAGCCGCATGCTCGCCAAGCCCAAGGTCGATTCCCGGGTGGCGACTCGCTGCATCGCGACCCAGGATCATGGCATCGACCACATCCTCGACCGCAAGCTCATCGCCGCGGCCATGCCCGCGCTCGAGCGCAAGGAGAAGGTGTCGATCTCGATGCCGATCCGCAACTCAAACCGCACTGCCTGCACCATGCTGTCCGGCGAGATCGCCAAGCGGTTCGGACGCGAAGGATTGCCGCCGGGGACCATCGACATCACCTTCACCGGGGTAGCCGGCCAGAGTTTCGGGGCATTCCTCTCCGAAGGCATCCGCCTGACCCTCATCGGCGATGCAAACGACTATGTCGGCAAGGGCATGTCGGGAGGGCGGATCGTGGTGCGCCCGGACAGCAAAGCCACCTACGCCTGGAACGACAACTCCATCGTCGGCAACACCGTGCTGTATGGCGCAACCGGCGGCGAAGTCTATCTCGCCGGCATGGCAGGCGAGCGCTTCGGGGTGCGCAATTCCGGCTGCAAGGCGGTCATCGAGGGCGTGGGCGACCATGGCTGCGAATATATGACCGGTGGTACGGTGGTGGTGATCGGCAAGACCGGACGGAATTTCGCCGCCGGCATGTCCGGTGGCATTGCCTACGTCCTCGATGGGGACCGGCATTTCAACCGCCGCTGCAACCAGGGCATGGTCGACCTCGAGCAGGTCAGCGAAGCCGAGGACATCGCCATCCTCAGGCAGATGCTCGAGACCCACGCCGCGCTCACCTGTTCGCCGATCGCCACCAGCCTGCTCGGCGATTTCGACAATGCCCGCAAGCGCTTCGTCAAGGTGTTCCCGCACGAGTTCCGCCGCGTCATCCTCGAGCGCACAGGTAAGGCCAAGGCCGCCAAGGGCAAGGAGGCCGTGCGTGTCTGAACTAGCAGCCAACTACGAGAAGCGCCAGCCAGGACGGCGGGCGCGCACAGCCCCAGCTGAAGGATATTGAACATGGGCGATCCCAAAGGCTTCATGAAGCATACGCGCCAGTCCCCGCACTACCTGCCGGTGCCCGAGCGCCTCGTCAACCATGAGGAGCATATCGAGATCCTCCCCGAGCAGCAGGTGCAGAACCAGGCGAGCCGCTGCATGGACTGCGGCGTACCCTTCTGCATGACCGGCTGCCCGCTCGGCAACCTCATCCCGGACTGGAACGATCTGGTATTCCGTGGACGCTGGCAGGACGCGCTCCAGGCGCTGCACGCCACCAACAACTTCCCGGAATTCACCGGCCGGGTCTGCCCCGCGCCGTGCGAGAATTCCTGCGTGCTCGGCATCAACGAACCGCCGGTCTCGATCAAGCTGCACGAAGTCTCGATCGTCGACAAGGGCTTCGCCATGGGCTGGATCAAGCCCGAGCTTCCGGTCCGCCGCAGCGGCAAGAAGGCGGCGATAATCGGTTCCGGTCCCGCCGGCCTGGCCTGCGCGCAGCAGCTCAACCGCGCTGGCCACCAGGTCACGGTCTTCGAGAAGAATGATCGCGCTGGCGGCCTGCTGATGTACGGCATCCCGCACTACAAGCTGCGCAAGGAGAAGGTCCAGCGGCGCATCGACCAGCTCGCCGCCGAAGGCATCGAATTCCGCTTCAGCTGCACCGTCGGTGCGGACATCACCTGGGCGCAACTGAAGGGCGGCTACGATGCGGTGGTGATCGCCACCGGCGCAGAACAGCCGCGCGATCTGCCCGTCCCTGGCCGGGACCTCAAAGGCGTGCACTTCGCCATGGAGTTCCTGCCGCAATCGAATCGCGCCAACTGGGGCGATGCCGATATCGCGGCCCTGCACCCGGCCAAGCAGCGCATCTGGGCGGAGGGCAAGAAGGTGATCGTCATCGGCGGTGGCGATACCGGTTCCGACTGCATTGGCACCTCGCTGCGGCAGGGCGCCGCCTCGGTGATCAACTTCGAGCTCCTGCCTGAGCCGCCAGAGAACCGCCCCGACAACAACCCCTGGCCCCAGTGGGCGCGCATCAAGCGCATCTCCTCATCGGTCGAGGAGATGACCGCCAATGGCGGTCAGGTGCACTATTCGCTGGCGACCAAGAAGTTCGTCGGCGAGAACGGGGTGGTGAAGGGGCTGCAGACGATCCAGCTCGACTGGTCTTCCGGCAAGCCGGTCGAGATCCCCGGAAGCGAGCGGGATTGGCCATGCGACCTGGCGCTGCTGGCGATGGGATTCCTCGGTCCTCGCAAGCACGGCCTGCTCGAGCAGATGGGCTGCGCCATCGATGAGCGCGGCAACATCAAATGCGATCCGTCCACGCGCATGACCTCGGTCGATGGGGTATTCGCCGCCGGCGATGCCCGACGAGGCCAATCGCTGATCGTCTGGGCCATCAGCGAAGGCCGCGAGGTCGCCCGCTGCGTCGATGCCTGGCTGACCAAGCAGGAATCGCTCCTGCCCAAGGTGCGCATCGAGGCCTTCGCCTATTGACCATGGGCCGGAGCGATCCTCCCATCGACCACTGGCCCGCCGCCATCCTGGTCTACCGGCGATTGTGCCTGCCGCTGATCCATGCTCTCCCCGCCGGCGTGGAGGCATGCGGCCGGGGCCGGTCGCTGGCCCGGGGGCACGTGTTCCATTATGCCGCCATCTCACCGGCTGGCGTCAGCGCCACAAAGGTCGCCATAGTGCAGGTCCCCGGCCTGCTGGACTGCCTCCTGGCCGCTACGGCCAAATGGCGACATGCAGCAGGTGATCAACGATTCGAGGGAGCATGCCAATGCCATCCATCCGGTCAGCGTCCCTTCTAGGCGGATGTCCGGCGCTTGAGGCCGGTTCGCGCCTGAAGGCCGAGACTTCCCATGACCTGGCGAACTCCGAGATCGATGGCATCACCGGATTCGGCGGCGGCACCTTTGCCATCCACACCTCGACCAGCGTCAGCCCAGGACAGCTCGCCTCGGTGGCAGCCCACCTGCGTCTGCTCATCGAGGCGGCTATGGACGGCGATGCCGCGGCGCTCAAGGCACCGCGCATGACGCTCGTCCCCCCGCTTGCCGCCTGCCTTCCCGGATCCAGGACAGCGTCCAGCCGGCGATCTGAGGCCGTGTACGCGGCTGGTCGGGGACCCATGCCACCCACCGCTTAGTCATTGGCAGCCGGCATGGTGGCGTGGATGCTGCCACCACCGAGGGTTGGGCTATGGCGGATCAACCGAGCCGGACCTCCATCCCTGTCGCCACCGCATCGGCGACAGGCAAGGTGATGCGTCCGAACAGCCCGATCGACCCGCAGGCCGACCAGGCTTTGAGCGGACGCGCCCTTGGCGTCGGCGCGGCCCTGGTGGTCGTGCTCGCGATCGCCACGCCGATCAATGATTGGAGCGTCAACAGCAGCTACCTCTATGGCGCCAACCTGCCGCTGGTGGTCACGCTCCTGGCCCTCGCCTTCACCCTGATCGTCAATCCCCTGCTCGGCATGCGCCGATTCCGTCCAGGTGAACTGGTGGTGATCCTCAGCATGGTGCTCGCCCTTGGCGGTGTGGTCTCGGGGGGATTGATGCGGGTGTTCCCCGGGGTGCTCGCCGGCCCTGCGCACATCCTGCCCATCGACCCGGATCTTGCCCCCTTTGTGACGGTCGAGGGCGGGCAGGCGCTGCTCAGCCCCAAGCTCTTCGTCGGGCTTCCTGCCCGCGGACCGATCCAGACCGACGATCCCGAATACCGACTGGTGGTCGACGGCTTCTTCAACGGCCTGAACAAAGGGCCCGCCACGGTCACGCACCGCGCCCGGCTGCGCTGGCGGGATGCCGACGGCGAGCATCGGGCGTTGGCATTGTCGGGGGAGTCGGCCCGCGACATCGCCGGGCAGCCCGGACTCTTGGACCTGCAATCGCCGCTCGGACAGGCGCTCGCCGGCTGTCATGCCGGCGATGTCGTGGCCGGACCGGCTGGCCGGCTGACTGTGCTCGAGGTCTCCGGTCCGGGCATCCCCTGGTATGCCTGGTATGGCCCGGCCCTGCGCTGGCTGCCGTTGCTGGCGGGAGGCCTGCTGGCGTGCCTGGCGATTTCCCGCCTGGTGCAGACGCAGTGGGTGCAGAACGAGCGCCTGCCCTTCCCCATCGCCCAGGTGATCCTGTCCTTCCTGGAATCCGCGCCGCCGGGCCATCGGTACGCCGGGCTCTACCGGAATCCCGCCTTCTGGGTCGCAGTCGCCGTGCCCGTGCTCATCTTCACCAGCCAGGGGCTGATGACCTGGAACCTGCTGCCGCTCTCCATACCGACCGAATTCAATTTCCGCCCCGCCTTCGCCAGCGAACCGTGGTGGCAGGTCTGGGATCATGATCACCTCTTCAACGTCCACGTCTATTTCAGCGTCATCGCCCTCTCATTCTTCCTCACCATGGATGTGAGTTTCAGCCTGTGGTTCTTCTTCGTGCTGACCAATATCAGCGTGATGCTCCTGCGCGGATGTGGCATCCCGGTGACCTACGACCAGCCGATGCAGGCCGGTGCCGGCGGATACGCCATGGAGTGCCTGTTCATCCTGTGGATCGGACGCTACTACTACGGCCGCCTGCTACGCGCGGCCTTCTGGGGACGACGCGATCCCGATCTGCGTCCACTGGTCCCCTGGGTCTGGATGCTGCTCGCCAGCACCGGCATGATGGTCGCCTGGCTGGTCGCCGCTGGCGCACTCCTCGCCCATGCCGCCCTGTTGGTGCTGCTCTTCCTCGGCTTCCTCCTGGTCCTCGCCCGGGTGGTGGCGGAGGCTGGCGTCCCGTATGTCGGCCTGCCGAACCCCATGACCCTCAACCAGACCATCTTCAGCCTGGTCGGCATCCAGGCGCCACTGGCGGCACTGGCACCGCTGTCCTACCTCGGGTCGACTCTGTTAGCGGATCAGCGCGAGCAGTTGCTGCCCTACTCGATGCAGAGCGACGTCCTCGCCTCGCGCACCGGTCTGGTCAAGCATCGTTGGCGCCTCGCCATGGCGCTCATCGGCGTCCTGGTGGCGGGAGGCATCCTCTCCTTCATCACCATGATCTGGCTCGCCTATGCCGGGTCTGGGCATTCCGATTGGTATTGGGTGTTCAATTTCGTCGATTTCGGCCTTTCCCCCCTGGCCTCCAGCTGGCAGAGCAGCGGCGAGACCGCCCATGTAGGACAGACCTGGCTGTGCTACGCAGTCGGTGCCGTGATGGTCGCCCTGCTCGGTGCCGGGCGGCTGCTGGTCCCCGGTTGGCCCTTCCATCCGCTGGGCTACATCGCCAGCATGCCCTATCCCACCCGGACCATCTGGTTCAGCTTCTTCCTCGGCTGGCTGGCGAAATTCCTCATCATGCGCTATGGCGGACCCGGGCTCTACCTGAAGCTCAAGCCAGTCGCACTCGGATTGATCGCCGGCGAGGCGTTGGTGGCCGGATTGTTCATGGTCATCGAGGCGCTCTTGCGGCTGGGCGGGCATGAGCCGGGCAGCATCCCGCAGTTCCTCCCCCACTAGCCTTCGTCTCCTCCAGCCACTGCCCGCACCATGGTTCCCGATCAGCACAGCAACACCTACCTCGAGCCCAGCTCCAGCCTGCCACTGACCTGCACGCGTGCCGGTACGTGCTGCCATGGGAAGATGGTGTGGATCAATCCGTGGGAGCTTACACGCCTGGCCGAGGCCAGCGGCGAAGGTGTTGCCGCGTTCGCCGAGCGCTGCTGCGAATTCGGCGGCATCAGACTGCGGTTCGACGGCCCGCCGGGCTGGAAAGGGTTGCCTGCTTGCCGGCTCTATGCAGCTGAGCGCGGCTGTTCGGTTCATGCGGCCCGCCCTCTGTCGTGCCGGCTGTATCCGCTTGGCCGGGAGCGTCAGGTCAAGACCGTGCGCTATCTGCACCAGGGCATTCGCTTCCCCTGTCTGGAGGGATGCGCAGATGTCCGCGATCTGCCCGCATTGACCGTCCAGGATTACCTCGTCGGCCAGGACGTCACGCCGGGAGAGGCGGCCCAGGATGCTTATCTGGAGGTGATGCAGGAGCTGGCTGAGGCCGCCCTGATCCTGCTGATCGACGGCGGCCTCGCGGGACAGGGGGATCATCAGGTCCTGCCGCGCTGGCGAGGGCTCGGAGCAGCGCATCCGCGAGGTCTCGTGCAGGCTATCGCGCCTGACTGGCTGAGTGCGCTGACCCTGCCCGGATTCGCCTGCGACAGTGCCGACCCGGCGCGCTTTGCCGCCGTCCATTTTGCCCAACTCCAGGAACGTGCGCAGCGCTTATTCGCCTCGCTGCGCGAGGCGGATGCGCTGCGCGAGGCGTCCTGCACCATGATGGCGCTCGCCCTGCACCTCGGCCGGGCTCTCGGCAGCTCGCCAGATCAGCTCGTCCATCGCTGGATCATCACCGCCAAGAAGCACGGGGCGCGCGAGTGATGTGACCGATCTCGCTACGGGTCAGACATTGCCTTGCCTGCCGCCGACCTAGAGTCGTGCCCTCCGTCCTGCTTGGAGCGCATCCGCGCCGTGCGCCCTCAGGCGCCTGCGACGCAACCCTCTGACCACGCTGGACTTCGCCATCCGGTCGCACACGAATATGCCGCATCCCCAGCATCTCATCCGCAACTTCTGCATCATCGCCCACATCGATCACGGCAAGAGCACCCTGGCCGAGCGCCTGCTCCAGGCGACGGGAGCAATGAAGGAGCGCGATGACAAGGATCTCACGGTGCTCGACGGGATGGATCTCGAGCGCGAACGTGGCATCACCATCAAGGCCAAGGCCGTCTGCCTGTGGTACAAGCACAAGGATGGCCAGCTCTACCAGCTCAACCTCATCGATACGCCGGGACACGTCGATTTCAGCTATGAAGTGACGCGCTCGCTGCAGGCGTGCGAGGGATGCCTGCTGGTGGTGGACGCATCGCAGGGCGTGCAGGCACAGACGGTGGCCAACTACCTCCTCGCTGTCGAGCAGAACCTGGTCGTCATCCCGACCCTCAACAAGATCGACCTGCCCAGCGCCAGGCCCGATCTCATTTGCGCCGAAATCGAGGAATCGCTGGCATTGGACAGCTCGCTGGCCATCCGAGCAAGCGCCAAGCAGGGGATCGGCATCACGGAGATCCTCGAGGCCGTGGTCGAACGCATCCCTCCGCCAGCTGGCGAACGGGGTGACCGCACCCAGGCCCTGATCTTCGATGCCATCTATGACGATTATCGGGGCATCATCCTCTATATCCGCCTCAAAAACGGCGGCCTGCACAAGGGCGACCGCATCCGCTTGATCCGCTCGACCAAGACCTACGAGATCAGCGATATCGGACGCCTGCGGCCGCAGATGGTCCCTGCTCCGGAAGGCCTCTGCGCGGGCGAGGTCGGTTTCATCTGCGCGGCGATCAAGGCCCTCACCGATGTCAAGGTCGGCGACACCATCACCCTCGAGGATGCCCAGGCCCTGCCATTGCCGGGGTTCCGGGAGATGAAGCCGATGGTCTACTGCGGGCTGTATCCCTCGGGTGAATCGACCTATGACCAGCTGCGTGAGGCGGTCGAGAAGTTCTCGCTCAACGATGCCTCGTTCCGCTGGTCGCCCGAAAGCGGTGGCGCCCTCGGCCATGGCTTCCGCTGCGGATTCCTCGGCATGCTGCATATGGAGATCTGCCAGGAGCGCCTGGAACGCGAATTCGACCTCGATATGGTGCAGACCGCTCCGACGGTGACCTACGTGGTCAATCTCAGGGGAGCCCTGGCGCCCGACGAGTTCGAGAAGGATGGCACCGTCAAGCCGCGATCCATCGAGATCACCACCCCCGGTGAACTGCCCCGCGACGGCTATGACAGCATCGAAGAGCCGATGGTGATGATCAACTTCATGCTGCCAGCCGACAAGATCGGTGCGGTCATGCAATTGGTCTCCGATCGGCGCGGCGAATTCCAGAAGCAGGAATACCTCGGCACCGCCCGCTGCGTGCTGACCTACAAGATGCCCTTGGCCGAGGTGATCTACGATCTCTTCGACAAGCTGAAGAGCGTGACGCAGGGCTATGGCACGATGGATTACGAGTTCTGCGGCTACCAAAAGGCCGACCTCGTGCGCGTCGACATCCTGGTGCACAACAACCCCTGCGATGCACTGGCCTTCATCTGCCACAAGACCAATGCCGAGTACCGTGGCCGCGCGATCATCAAGGCGCTCAAGGAGGAGATCCCCAAGCACCTCTTCGAGGTCGCTCTTCAGGCGGCCATCGGTACGCGGGTGATCGCCCGCGAGACGATCAAGTCGGTCGGCAAGAACGTCACCGCCAAATGCTACGGCGGTGACGTCACGCGTAAGCGCAAGCTCCTGGAGAAGCAGAAGGAGGGTAAGAAGCGCATGAAGATGATCGGCAGCGTCGAAGTCCCGCAGGCAGCCTTCATGGCGGTGCTCAAGAGCCGCAGCGAGAGCGAATGAGGGCCATCCCCGCCGCTCAGGCCGGATGCCTCTGAGGCAGCATCTGCCAGCTTGAACAGAGGTGGATGGATCGCTCCAATGGCGCCATGCGCATCGCCCTGTTCGGCGGCTCCTTCGACCCCCCACATCTCGGTCATGTGCTGGCGGCGTGCTATGCCCGGGTGGTCGGCGAGATCGATGAGGTCTGGGTGCTTCCGGTGGCGCGCCATGCGTATGCCAAGGAGCTCTCGCCCTGGGCTCAGCGCTGGGAGCTCTGCCGACTCGCCTTCGCGCCGCTCGGGTTCGTGACGCTGCGTGATGATGAGTGCAGCAATCCCGCCGGGTACACCTACGATCTGGTCACCCGCCTCCAGCAGGCGCATCCGGGCAACCGCTGGTTCCTGGTCAGTGGAACCGACACCGCGGCCGATCTGCCGAATTGGTACCGCGGCCGGGAGCTCGCCCTGCTGATCGACATCATCGCCGTACCCCGCCGCGGCTACGATGACCATCCGGCTGGCCTGCCGGCGCTCTCCAGCTCGCTGGTCCGCGAACGACTGGCCGCGGGTCTGGCCATCACCGACCTGGTCACGCCGGCGGTAGCAGTGGCCATCTCCCAGCACCGCTGGTACGCCCCGGCCAGCGCCCCGCAGGCAGGTCCGTCTGCCTGAACCGGCTACCCCAGCCAACGATCGCAGAACGATCGTGCGCGTTCGATGTCGGTACAGCCCTGGACCATCACTCGGCCATCGCTGAAGCAGGTGGCGATCTGATCGCCATCGCGCCAACGCACGAGGTGATCATTGGCGAGCACCACCGCCGCTCCGAGCCTGGCCCGCAGGCGCGCCATGTCCCCGACTGCGGCACGTTGCACCTGGACCGCATCGCGGCCGCAGAGCACGATGCCACCGGAGTCCTGTGCGTGGAGCAGCGGATAGGTCGGCCGAGCGCCGCAGGCGACGCAGTCGGCATGCCTCCAGCCGGCCAGGCGCAGACGCTGCAGGGTGCCGGCCCAGAGATCGGTCGTCCAAAGCTCCCGGCGCACCGATGCGCGATCACCGACGATGATCTTGAGCGCTTCGGCGACCTGCCAGCCGGCAATCACCTGGACGATCGGTGCGATGATGCCGCTGGTATCGCAGGTCGGGCTGTCTCCGGCATCGGGCAGCTGGTCCTGCAGGCAGCGCAGGCAGGGTGTTTCGCCCGGGAGGACCGGCATCGACAGGCCGTATGCGCCGACGCAGGCACCGAACACCCACGGAATGCCCAGCTTGCAGCAGGCCTCGTTCAGCAGATGCCGGGTAGGGAAATTGTCCGATCCATCGATGGCGAGATCGATCCCAGAAAGCAAGCCCTCGATGTGCGCAGGGCGGACATCGCGGACTATCGATTCCAAGGAGCATGAGGGATTGATGCTGCGCAGATGGTCGGCGGCAGCCACCGCCTTCGGCAGGCAGGCGGCCGCATCGCGGTCGGTGTAGAGGGACTGGCGCTGGAGATTCGATGCTTCGACGAAATCGCGGTCGACCAGGCGCAGCATCCCCACCCCGGAACGGCACAGCTGCTCGGCACAGGCCGCTCCCAGGGCGCCACATCCCAGGATCAGCACGCGGGCCTTGGCCAGCCTCACCTGCCCAGCACTGCCGATCGGGGCAAAGCGGATCTGGCGGCTGTAGCGACCCTCATCGATGGTCATCCGTGTCCTCCCGGGTGGGTGCCTGACGGGTGCCGGAACTGCCTGTGGGGGCCGGCGAATCTCGGACATCCAGCGCATGGCGTGCATCGTCGCCAGCCTGTGTACAGCGGAGGTGATGCGCCGCCTACACTGTGCAGTCAGGCCCATGGGCAAATGGGTCTGTAACGACCTCATGCGGCCGCCGTGGCCTGGCGCTGGACGATGAGCACATCACGGCTCACACTGAGGTCGAGGCACCCATCTGGGCACTGGCCCCGGCAGCGCGGCGCCTGCGCTCGCCTTGACAGGGCGGGAGGGTAGCCCTATCGTGCTTCGCCCTTCCGCTATCAGTTCGATACCGACGATTATAGAGGTCACCATGGCTGTTCCCAAGCGCCGCGTCTGTCCTAGCCGCAAGAAGATGCGCCAATCCCACCAAGCCCTTGTAGCGCCTGCGCTTTCGGTGGATACCAAGAGCAAGAGTGTTCATCGTCCGCACCATGTGGATCTGCGCACCGGCCTCTACCGTGGAGTCCAAATCCTGTTCCGTGAGGATCCGGTCGCTCCGGACGCCGGCGACTCGACCAAAGGTTAGGACATTTCCATGCGCCTGGCGTTGGACGCCATGGGTGGCGATGATGCGCCTCGCGCCATGGTTCAAGGTGCTGTCGATTATGCCCGCCAGTTCCCCCATCACGAGGTGGTGCTGGTCGGGCGTCAAGCCGATATTGACGCCTGCCTGGCCAAGGAAGGCGCCCGACATGCGAACATCCATGTCGAGCATGCCCCTGACATCATCGGCATGGCAGAGAAGATCCAGGCGCTCAAGGAAAAGCCCAACGACAGCATGAATCGCTCGGCCCTCCTGGTCAAGGAAGGCAAGGCCGACGCGATGGTGCTGTGTGGCAATACGGGCTGCAGTGTCGCTGCCGCCCAGCTGCATCTGCGCCGCATACCCGGCGTCAAGCGCGCGGGCATCCTCACCCCCCTGCCCAAGCCCTCGGGGTCGACCTACATCTGCGATGCAGGTGCAAATAGCGTCGGCAAGCCGGAACACCTGGCGCAGTTCGCGGAGATGTCGTCATCCTTCCTCAAGGTGGCCTATGGCTACCCCAATCCCCGAGTCGGAGTGCTGTCCAACGGGGAAGAGGACGGCAAAGGCAACGAATTGACGCACGGCACCCTCGAACTGCTGCGCGCGACCAATCTCAATCTCGTCGGCTATGTCGAAGGCCATGACATCTTCGGTGGCAACGTCGATATCGTCGTGTGCGACGGCTTCACCGGCAATGTCGTGCTCAAAGCCTGCGAAGGATTGGAAGCTGGCCTACGGCGCATCATCAAGGAGGAGATCAATCGCCGCTTTCTCACCAAGATGGGCGGCCTGCTCTCGCGGCCCGCTTTCGAAGGGGTGAGGGAACGCGTTGACTGGCGCAATGTCGGTGGCTGCTTCCTGCTAGGGGTGGACGGCGTCTGCGTCATCGGCCATGGACGCAGCAATCGTCTCGCCGTCTTCCACGCCCTGGGTCAGGCGGCCCGCTGCGTCGAGAAGAAGGTCATGGACGCCATGCGCGAGCTGCTCAAGGACATAAATGCTGCCGAGCTGCGGCGGACCGGCCCGGCATCGGTCACGGCCGGCGCGTGAGACGCACGTCCGCGCGACTCCAGGGCTTACCACTGGAAACCGGGGAAGATTGGGCCACGATGCCCGTCATGTTCACATGGCCGTGGTTGTTTAGCTATTCCCCTGCACTGCCCACCTAGGGACGAGCCATAACCGGCCTGTCATCGCCCCTAGTCGCAGGACTAGGGGTTTTTCGTTCACGAGACCCATCCATGCGCAAGACCAATGATCTGCATATCGCCGAGACCCGTCCCTTGCTGACCCCCGCCTCCATCAAAAGCGCCCTCCCGCTCGACGAAGCCGGTGCCGACCTGGTGGCGAGCACGCGGGACACCATTCGCGCCATCCTGCGCGGCGATGATCGTCGCCTGCTGGTCATCGTCGGCCCCTGCTCGATCCACGATGTCAACGCGGCCCTGGATTACGGCCAGCAGCTCGCCAGCCTGCGCGCCGAGCTCTCCGATCAGCTCGAGCTGGTGATGCGCGTCTACTTCGAGAAGCCCCGTACCACCACCGGTTGGAAGGGCCTCATCAACGACCCCCATCTGGACGGCAGTTACGACATCAATCATGGCCTCCAGTTGGCTCGCCGGCTGCTGCTCGACCTGGCACGCATCGGCATGCCTGCAGCGACCGAACTCCTCGATCCGATCATCCCCCAGTATATCGCCGATGTCGTCTCCTGGACTGCCATCGGCGCCCGTACGACGGAGAGCCAGACCCATCGCGAGATGGCCTCCGGCCTTTCCATGCCGGTGGGCTTCAAGAACGGCACCGATGGCAGCCTGTCAACGGCGGTGAATGCTATGGTCGCGGCGAGCCATGCGCACCGATTCCTGGGCATCAGCAGCGAAGGCCTCGCCAGCATCGTCACGACCACCGGCAATCCCGATACCCATCTGGTCCTGCGTGGCGGCAAGCACGGGCCGAACTACCACGCAGAGAACATCGCCAAGGCATCTGGCCAGCTGAGCCAGCACAAGGTCTGCCACCGCGTGATGGTCGATTGCAGCCATGACAACGCCGCCAGGGACCATACCAGGCAGCCGGTGGTCCTCAAGGATCTCACCACCCAACTCGCCAACGGCGGGTCGCCCCATCTCATCGGGGTGATGATCGAGAGCCATCTGGTAGCCGGGAAGCAGGCGTTGGGAGCGAACCCATGCAACCTGGTCTATGGTCAAAGCATAACCGATGCCTGCGTTGACTTCTCCACCACCGTATCCATGCTGAGGAACTTGGCTGGAGCGATCGTCAAAGGCCGCTTGCAACCGAACTGACCAGCGCAGTGATGCATGGCGCAGGCTTACCGGGCCTGCGTTGCTTTTTTTGTCGTCTCAAGCCCGCGCCGCCACCACGACCCTTCATGGAAATCGAGTTATGAGCAGCATTCCGGTCACCGCTGAAGGCAAGAAGAAGATCCAGCACGAGCTGGAGGAGCTCCAGTCCCGCGTCCCGACGATCGCCAAGGCGATCGAGGACGCCCGGGAGAAGGGCGACCTGCGCGAGAACGCCGAATACCATGCGGCGAGGGAGGAGATGTCGATGATCAATGCCCGCATCCAGGATCTCCGCTCCAAGCTATCGCGCGCCGTGGTCGTCGATGAGAGCCAGATCGACACCTCCCGCGTGGCCTTCGGCGCGAAGGTGAAGCTCGAGGACCTCAAGGACAAGAGCATCGAGGATTGGCTGCTCGTCGGCGAAGGCGAGGACGATCCCCTCGAGAACAAGATCCTCACCTCCAGCCCGATGGGACTGGCGCTCATGGGCAAGAAGGCCGGAGAGACCATCAACGTCAACGCGCCGGTCGGCAACTTGAAGTTTAAGATCAAGTCGATCTCCTATTGAGCCTCGCCATGCCGCCTCTCCTCCGCTCAGCACCGGGACCCAAAGCGCGCGCAGCCGAACCGACCGGTACGGTCTCTGCCGCTCATGCCGCTGTTTGGGCGCGCTGGTGACTCCATGTCCGATCCCTCCTCTCCGCAGAGCGCAGCGCCAAGCGAACTCAATGCCCAGAGGGCCCAGATCGATGCCATCGACAATGAGCTCATCCTGCTCCTGTCGAAGCGCGCCGAATGCGCACGGCGGATCGGCGCCGCCAAGGCGCTCAAAGGCGGGGCGGTCTTCGTACCGCATCGTGAACAGGAGGTCTTCAAGCGCCTAGCCGGGCTCAATCCCGGGCCGTTGCCCGAGCAGGCTATCCGCGCCATCTGGCGCGAAGTGATGTCGGCAAGCTTCGCGCTTGAGCAGCCACTGACGATCTGCCATTTCGGCCAGCCAGGCGCGTTCACCCATCTGGCCGCCAGGCTCAAATTTGGCGAGAGCGTTTCCTATGCCCCGGTCGAAGGCATCGCTACGGTATTCAGCGAGGTCGAACGAGGTCATGCGGACTATGGCGTTGTTCCGATCGAGAATTCGACCGATGGCTCCATCACCGACACCATCGACGCCTTCCTCGCCACCCATCTGCGCATCATCAACGAACTGCACCTGCGCATTCGCCATCACCTGATGGCCTCCTGCCCGCGCGAGCGCATCAAGCGGGTATATTCGCGCCATACCGTCTTCGGCCAATGCCGAGGCTGGCTGGCAGCCAACATGCCTGGCGTCGAACTGGTCGAGATCGTCTCGACCACCAAAGCCGCCGAGCGCGCTACCCAGGAACCCGATTCCGCCGCGATCGGCCCCGAGGAGGCGGCGAAGAATTTCGGCCTGCCCATCCTCGCCTCCGACATCCAGGACAATCCCAACAACATCACCCGCTTCGTGGTGATCGGCACTCCCGGACGTGCAGCCAAGCCGACCGGGAACGACAAGACCAGCCTGATGTTCGGGGTCCAGGACCGTCCGGGCGCCCTGTACGACTGCCTGCTGCCGTTCCACAAGGACCGCATCAACCTGTGCCGCATCGAGAGCCGGCCAAGCCGCCGAAGACCGTGGGAGTACCTGTTCTTCATCGATTTGCTCGGCCATCAGCACGACCCCAAGGTCGAGGATGCCCTGCGCGAGCTGGTCAAGCACACCTCCCAGTGCGAAGTTCTCGGCAGCTACCCCCGGGCCGAGCAGGCCCTGAACGAATGACCGCCGACGGGAGCACGCATCCCCGCACACGCCCCGTTTCCCCGCTGCCCCCCGGTGCCATAGGGACCGGACCCGCTCAATCCGATCCTATAGTTGCGCGCAGCAGCTCGCCAGGGCGCTGGACCATGCGCCCACCAGCAGGGACTGGTGGCAACGCCGCGAGCTGCACCGGGAACAATCCTTGGACCACATGTCGCTTCAACCCTGATGGCGATCAGCCTCGTCGGAGCCCATCCTGACCATGCCATCCACGCGAACCATCCTGCAGCTGGCGGTCATCCTGACCCTCGCCAGCGCCCTGCCGGCCGCCGAGACCATCCACATCAAGGCCATCACCGGCCTGCACTACGATGTCACCCAATTCTCGGTCAAGCCCGGCGTGGCGGTCACCATCGTGCTCGAGAATGCCGATACCACCGACATGCCTCACAACCTGGTGATCACCAAGCCTGGCAAGCGGGAGGTGGTGGTCGCGGCGGCCCTCGCCCTGGGTGCGGATGGGCCCAAGCTCGGTTATGTCCCAGAGAGCCCCGATGTCCTGTGGTCGATTCCGGTGGTGATGGCGAACGAACACAAGAGCGTGTCGTTCAAGGCGCCGTCCGAACCCGGGATCTACCCCTATGTCTGCTGCTTCCCAGGGCACGGCCTACTGATGTTCGGCGCGATGTACGTGGGCGTGCCCATGCCTGCGGCGAAGCCGAGTGATTCAGAGGAGGGAGGCCCAGGCGACGCCACCGTCAGCGAGGGCAAGAGCCCGCATGCCTACCCCCTCCAGCGTCCGATGATGTACCGCATGTTCATGCCCGATGCATCGCCGGCCGCCATCGCCGTGGCCCTGCCCGGTCAGGACAGCTTCTGCTGGGATGCGGCGCAATGCCGCTTCCGCTATGCCTGGTCCGGTGGCTTCGTGGACAATCGGGCCTACTGGAAGGGCAATGGCAATGGCAAAGCGAAGATCCTCGGGCAGATCTGGTACACTTCCGGCAAGGGCCAACCGCTGCGACTGAGCCGCAAAGCCGAGCCGGTGGCCGACTTCAAGGGCTACCAGCTGATCAAGGGGGTGCCCGAGTTCCATTACACCCTGGATGGCGTCGAAGTCCACGAGCTGATAGGCCCGGGGGACAAGCCCCGCAGCCTGGTCTTCTCGTTCAAGGTGATGACCGATCAGGCGCTGTTCTTCCATATCGATCCCCAGCACGCGGCATCGTGGAGCTCCCCGGCGGGAGCCTTCGAGCAGGGCATCCTGACCATACCCGCCAAGGCTGGGCCATCATTCCAGCTGACCCTCTCCGCCCCTGCCGGAGCATCGCCATGAGCCTGCGACCATATCTGCTCGCGGTGCTCCTATGCGCCGCGCTGCTGGCCCGACTCGAGGCTGCACATGCGCCGAGCGAGGCGCTCCCGCATGGCCGCATCAACGACTCCTACACCATCGAGGATGTCGAGACTCCTGCCGGGCTTGAAGCCCAGGTCGGCGCCCTGGCCTTCGCTCCGAGCGGCAAGCTCTTCGCATGCTTCCATCGTGGCGAGGTCTACAGCTATGATCCGGCCACCAAGCAGTGGAAGCTGTTCGCCAACGGACTCCATGAGCCGCTGGGCTGCCTGCCGGTCAGCGACACCGAAGTCCTGGTGATGCAGCGCCCAGAGCTGACCCGCCTGATCGATAGTGCCGGGACTGGTGTGGCCGACCAGTATCGCACCGTCTGCGATTCCTTCGGCATGAGCGGCAACTACCATGAATTCGCCTTTGGTCCGGTCCTGGACCCGGATGGCAACTACATCATCGCCCTCAACCTCGCTTCCAATGGGGCCTCCATCTTCCCTGAACTGCGTGGGCAGTTCCGCCATTATGGCATTGGCTTCGACGATTTCTTCCAACATTGGGATGCCAACAAGAACAAGGCCGGACGGATGTATTCCGTCGTGCCCTATCGTGGCTGGATACTGAAGGTCGACGCTAAGACCGGCGCCATCACCCCGATCGCATGCGGCGTCCGCTCGCCCAACGGCCTGGGTTATGACGAGCATGGGCACCTGCTGGTGAGTGATAACCAGGGCGATTGGCTCGGTGGCTGCAAACTCTTCGATATCAAGCCCGGAAATTTCTACGGCCATCCCGCCAGCCTCGTCTGGCGGCCCGACTGGGACAAACGCAATCCCATCGACATCCCGGTGCCGGAACTCGACCAGATGCGCACTAGGGAATCAGTGATGTTCCCCTATGAGGTCGGCGCCAAATCCGCGACCCAGCCCCTCCTCGATGCGACCGCCGGGAAGTTCGGCCCCTATACCGGGCAGATCTTCATCGGCGAGATGAACACCGCCCGGATCATGCGTGTCATTCTCGAGGATGTCGCCGGCCAGTTGCAGGGTTCCTGCATCGCATTCTACGATGACGCCGGGCTCAAATCGGGGACCAACCGCCTCGCCTTCGATCGCGAAGGTAACCTATGGACTGGCCATACCCACCTCAGCTGGGCAGGCGGCGACGGCATCCAGCGCATCCACTTCAATGGCAAGGTGCCGTTCGATGTGCTGAAGATGTCGCTGACGGACGATGGCTTCCAGGTCAGCTTCACCAAACCGCTCGATGCTGCGACGGTCAGGCCCGAAGCCTTCGTCTTCAAGCGCTACTATTACGAATACCATCAGGCCTATGGCTCTCCCATCGAGGGAGCCAAGGCGATCTCAGTGCCATCGGTGTCATTGTCCAAGGATGGCCTGGAAGCGACGGTGAAGCTCGCCGAGCTGAAGGCTGGTTTCCTCTATGAGCTCACCCTCAAGGGCATCGCTGCACGGGATGGCTCGGCCCTGGTCAATCCACTGATCACCTACACGGCGAATCACCTGCGCGATGGCAGCGGTCCACCTCCCTGGAGCGCGGCGCCCAAGGATGACAAGAAGAAGAAGGGCAACTGAATCCGCGAACTCGAGACGCCGACGATTCGGGTCAGTCGATCGCCGCCTGCTCGCCGGTGCGGATGACATCCAGCATCTCCAGCGAGCTGGTCGCCTTGTGCAGCCGCTGCTCGACATAGTCGCTGTTCTCGAGCAGTTCGGCGATGCGGGCCTGGAGTTTCTGGTGGACGCGCGGCTGCCCAGCTGGCGTAAGCAGCACGAACAGCAGCCGCGCACGTTCCGTCGTGCCTTCTACCGGGATACCGGTGGTCGAGCGCACCACCAGCAGCACCGGCTTCTCCAGTCCGGGTAGGCGCGCATGGGGCATGGCCAGTCCCTTGCCGAGATAGGTGCTCGCCAGGCGCTCGCGTTCCATGACCGCGCGCGCTATGGCATCGGCCCGCAATGGCAGCTCGGCGGCCGGCACCCGTGCCAATGCGAGACGAATTGCCTCACCGAGCGATTCGGCTTCGATATCGAGCACGATCCGCCCAAGCGAAAGCACATCGGCCAGGGTCGGCGGCGGCTCGACGGCAAATTCATCGTCCACCGTCCCGATGATCTCCTCGATGATGTCTTCCATGGTGATGAATCCGATCCACGCACCACGATTGTCCAGTACCAGGGCGGCCTGGTTGCGACGGCGCTGGAACTCAGCCAGAAGCACCTCCAACGGCGTCTGATCGGTCACCGTCAGGAGTGGTCGGGCGAGGGTGCGCAGGTCGACCGCCTCCACCTCCTTGCGGCTGGACAGGAAGACATCCTTGATGTGGATCATCCCGATCGGCTTGTCGGGGTCATCGTCGATGAGCGGATAGCGGGAGTATTTCCACGTGCGCATGAATTGTTCGGTGTCGATCCAATGCAATTGCGTATGCAGGACCCGGACCTGGCTGCGCGGACGCATGGTGTCGCGCACGCGCAAATCCCCGAAATCGAAGATGTTCTCCATGAACAGCAGTCGACGGAAGGACAGCTGTCCACCTGACTGGAAGCGCGCGAGGATGATGCGCAATTCGTCCTCGCTATGCTGCTCCCGTTCCGCCTTCCCCTTGAAGCCGAAGAGCCGCAGGATCAGTGACGAGAGCCGGCTGAGCAGCCACAGCGGAGCGAAGAACACATAGCGCCACCAGCGCAGGGGCTGGGCGGTGAAAACGGCGGCGCTATCGGCAATGCGTATGGCGATCAGCTTCGGCACCTGCTCACCGAGCAGGATATGGAGAAATGACACCAGCACCGCCATCAGGGTGGTGGCGATGCCATGTGCGACGAGGGTCGAATAGCCGCCTGCGCCGCTGAACAGGGGCATGATCAGGTCAGCGGCGACGCGCTCCCCGACGAAGCCCAGGGCGATTGAGGCGAATGTGATCCCGACCTGGCACATCGACAGGTATTCGTCCAGATGGGCATGCACATGCTGGGCGATCTTCGCCCCACGCCGGCCCTGTTGGACGAGTTCTTCCAGGCGCGAAGCACGGATGCTGACCGCCGCGAATTCGGCCAAGACGAAAAAGGCGTTCAACAGCAGCAGGATTAGGGCTGCGATCAGGTACAAGGCGATGGACATGGCACGCGCAGTATCGAAACGGACGTCAACCTGCAACCCTCTGACCTTGATGGCCGCGACGACGCACAATCATATGCAAGTCATTGCATTGATTATCCTTATGAGTCCCATCACCCCTCCATTACTGCCAGCGCCCCCTGCCAGGCTGCTTTGAGTTCCGCAAGATCGGCTGACAGCGTTCCCCCTAACCCGGAGATCTCCAGACGCGGCGATTCGGTCACCACCCCAAGCGTGGCGTGGGCCACTCCTGCGAGCAGGCGATGGGCCTGCTCCACCTGGGCCGCTGGCACGGTGAGGACGATCCGACTCTGCGACTCGCTGAACAAGGCGCGATCCAAGACCGTCACACCTTCACGCGGAATGGCCTCGGCATCGATCACCATGCCCAAAGCGCCGGCGAAGGCCATCTCCGCCAGGGTCACGGCAAGGCCACCATCCGAGCAGTCATGGGCAGCCGAGACCACGCCGGCGGCGCAGCAGGCGGCAACTGCCTGGAGCATCGGCCGTGAGAGCGACTTATCGACCTTGGGGATGCTTCCACCGCTGCCCCCGCGCTCCAGGAGATATTCGCTCCCGCCCAGTTCATCGCGGGTAAGACCGACGATGATCACCGCATCTCCTGCCCGCTTCGCGTCCATGGTCAGCGAACGGCGGACATCCGGCACCACGGTCATCGCCGTGATCAGCAGCGTATGGGGGATCTTGATGGTCTTGCCATGGAAGGTGAATTCATTCGAGAGGCTGTCCTTGCCTGAGATGAACGGAGTCCGGTAATACATGGCGAAATCATAGCACGCCTGGCAGGCGCGGACCAGAGCTCCGAAGACCTCAGGATCGGTGCATTTCGCCCAGCTGAAGTTGTCCAGGATCGCAACCCGATCGATGGGTGCACCGACGCACACGAGGTTGCGCAGGGCCTCCTCGATGCCGGAGGCCGCGGCATGATAGGCATCGACATCGCCGAAATTGGTATTCAACCCGCATGCCACTGCGACCCCACGATGCTCCCCCGGCCGGGGTGCCACCACCGCCGCATCGCTGGGACCATCATGGGCGACACCGACCAGCGGCTTCACGATCGAACCTGCCTGCACTTCGTGATCGTATTGACGGATCACCCATTCCTTGCTCGCGACATTGGGCCTTGCCAGGATGCGGGTGAGGACCTTCCCCAGATCGGTGTCCATGGCATAGCTGGCCGGGACCTCGATGGGCCTGGTGAATCGCGCTGCCCGCTTGAGGCGAGGCACGCCATCGTGCAGGAATGCCATGCCGATATCCGCGACCTGCGTCCCCTGGTAGAGCAGCTCAAGGCGGCCAGTGCCGGTGATCTCGCCGATATCGGTCGCTTCGACCCCTTCGCTGGCGAATATCGCCAATGCCTTCTGCAACTTGCCTGGCGAAACGCTGGCCACCATGCGTTCCTGCGATTCGCTGATCCAGATCTCGGTGTAGCTCAGGCCATCGTATTTGAGCGGCACACGATCGAGGTGGACGCGGCAACCATGCTCGGCCGCCATCTCGCCACACGCCGACGACAGCCCGCCCGCGCCGCAATCGGTCAGGGCAGTGAAGAGCCCGGCATCACGCACCTGGATCAGGCAATCGAGGACCTTCTTCTCCTCGATTGCATTGCCGATCTGCACTGCGCCGCTGCTGACCACTTCGGATTTGTCATGCAGTTCGGCGGATGAGAAGGTCGCCCCGTGGATGCCATCGCGCCCCGTGCGTCCGCCAATCACCAGCACATGGTCGCCGATCCGTGCCGCCTTGCCGATATGCTTCTTCGGGATCAGTCCGGCGGTACCGCAGAAGACCAGGGGATTGCCAACATAGCGGGGATCGAAGCGGATCGCGCCGTTGACCGTCGGGATGCCCATGCGATTGCCGTAATCCCGCACCCCCGAGACCACGCCACGCATCAGCCGGCGCGGATGGATGGTTCCTGGAGGGAGGAGGGCTGCATCCGCATCGAGCGGCCCGAAGCAGAAGACATCGGTATTGAAGATCGGCTTCGCGCCAACACCCGTACCCATGATATCGCGCACCACCCCGCCCAGTCCGGTGTTAGCACCGCCATAGGGCTCGATCGCCGAAGGCCGATTATGCGTCTCGACCTTGATGCAGACGCCGGTCTTGCCGTCGTAGTCGATGACTCCCGAGTTGTCGACGAAGACGGACAGGCACCACGGCGCAGCCAACTCGCGTGTCGCCCGAGCGATGGTGCTCTTGAGCAGATTGTCGATGAGCACCCTTTCCTGCTTGACGCCCTCGCCAACCGGGCCCCGGTACTCGACCAGCCCCTTCAGCGTCTTGTGCACGCAGTGCTCCGACCAGGTCTGCGCGATGCTCTCGAGCTCGACATCAGTCGGATTGCGCTTGGCCGCGCGGAAATACCTCTTGATAGCGCGCATCTCGTCTATTGTCAGGCTCAATGTGCCCTTGACCGAGAGTTCCATCAGGCCGCTGTCATCCAGGGCATCGATCTCTACGACTGCACGTTCATGGACATGGCCACCACCGGGCTGACGCAGCCTGATCGGCTCTGACGGGTCGATGTCCGCCTCCTCGATCGCCTGGTTGGCGAGCGCCTTCCAGGCGAACTTCTCGAGCTCGGCGGCCTCTGCGCTCTCGATCTCGACGCGCGTACCGACACGGACCAGGTGGAGCACGATGCCCAGATCGGCGGCACCTTTGATGACCGAAGCCTCGACCGGATCCATGACGCCCATCTTGCGCTGGACTTCTATGACCCGTCGGTCACCGGCAGCGGGGGCTTCCAGGGTGGCGCGCTCGATGATGGGGTCGCACAGGAGCGTCGAGGCGAGCCTCTGCGCCGAGGCGTCATCGAGTTCGCCACGCACGAGGTAGTACCGGCTTCGCCGGATGTCCCTGAGATGACCTAGGCCGAGCAGTTCGGCTTCGTGATGCAGGTGGAGGTCGGCTGCGGGGGTGATGGGCCGCACGTCTATGCGAAAGGTCGCGGTCATGGTCGGGAAAGGGTAGAAGAGCATGGGCGTGTGGCTAGTGGTAAGGGAGGCTGGGATACCCCCCTTGGCTCGGACTCGGCCCTGCCTAGCCTTCCATGCCTAGACTGCGTCGACCTCAAGCGAGAACCATCATGCCCGATCCCTTCAAAGCATATGACATCCGCGGCCTCTACCCTCAGGAGCTCAATGAGTCCCTGGCCTACCAGACGGGCAATGCCACCGCCCAGGTCCTCAGGCTGACTGGCAAGCGCTATACCGTCGGCCGCGACATGCGGGTATCCGGACCGACTCTGAAGCAGGCCTTCATCAAGGGCCTGGTCGATGCCGGGGTGCAGGTAGTCGACGTGGGCATGCTTTCGACGCCGGGCGTCACCTTCGCCATGCACCTCCTCGATACCGCCGGGGGAGCTCAGATCACTGCCAGCCACAATCCCGCTGCCTATGGCGGCATCAAGATCACTGGTCCGGGATTCAAGCCGATCGGGGCAGGCAGTGGCATGGAGGAGATCGAAGCCATCGCCCGCTCCGCCCGCCTGGAGTTCCATCCGGGAGGCCGCATCGACGAGGCGATCACCATCGATGCCTACGCCAGCTACCTGGCCAAGCTCCCTGCCCCGACGCGCCCCCTGACGGTGGTCGTCGACGGCGGCAATGGCATCATCGGCACGATGTTCCAGCACCTGCTGCCCAAACTCACCAATCTACGCATCATCCCGATGAATTTCGATCCTGATGGCCGCTTCCCGGTGCATGAGGCAAACCCCCTCAAGGCCGAGAACCTCAAGGATTTACAGGCTCGTGTACGTTCGGAAAAGGCCGATTTCGGGGCTGGATTCGATGGCGATGGAGATCGCTGCGCCCTGGTCGACGAACGCGGCCAGATCGTCACCTGCGACCTGACCACCGCGCTGCTCGCCAAGTACTACCTCGCCCTGGAGCCCAAGGCGACGGTGGCCTACGACCTGCGCAGCTCGAAAGTGGTCCCGGAGTACATCTCCAGCCTCGGGGGCACCCCCATCGAAACCCGGGTTGGGCACAGCTTCATCAAGGCGACGATGAAGGAGCACCATGCCGCCTTCGCCGGCGAACTCTCGGGCCATTACTACTTCCGCGACTTCTACGGGGCCGATTCAGGCCTCTACGCCTTCCTCATCCTCGCCAACATCATCTCTGGGGCAGCCAACCTCAGCTCGCTGATCACTCCGTTGCAGAAGTACTTCCATACCGGCGAGATCAACTTCAAGGTTGCCGATGCGGGAGTGGTGCTGGAGAAGCTCCGACACCTCCCCGGAGGTACGGTCAGCGAACTGGATGGCGTCACGGTCCGCTTTGCCGACTGGTGGTGCAATGTCCGCGCCTCCAACACCGAACCGGTTGTCCGTCTGAATCTCGAGGCCGATACGGCAGCCCGGCGTGATGCCCAGCTGGCTTCGATAAGGGCTCTTATCATAGGCTAGGGGGCGCGCCAAGGCGCATGGGCGCTGCGGCGGGTCTCGCGGGATGCGGCGGCAGCGCTCTCGCGTCCCCCCCTTCGGGACCTGGCATGGGCCGGCTGGCGCAGGCCTGCTGCGGCTCTGCCATCCATCAGCGCGGTCTATCCGGGCCCTGCGACGTCGGTCACCTCGATGATGACCAGGCTCGCAGCGCCGATAGCTCGCAGCGTGACCTCGCTCTCCTCCTGGATGCGGGCCTGATCCCCCTCGGCGAGCTGCGCACCATTGGCGGTGAGGGAGCCCGAGGTGACATAGATGAAGATCCCACCTCCTGTGCGCACCGGAATGGTGATCTCCTTGCCCGCCTCCAGATCAGCTACCGACATGGCGGAATCGCTGTTGATCTCCAGGGAACCGGGATGGCCGAAGCCGGAGACCACATGCACGAGCCCGTTCCCCTTGCGCGCCGCGGTGAAGCTCCGCTGCTGGTAGCTCGGCTTGCCGCCGGGCTGGCGCGGTGGGAACCAGACCTGATAGAGATGGACCGGCTCCTGCCCATGGTTGTACTCAGAGTGCATGATGCCAGTGCCGGCGGACATGCGCTGGACCTCTCCAGCTGCGATCACCTCCTTGTTCCCCATGCTGTCCTGATGGGTGATCCGACCTTGCAGCATCACGGTGACGATCTCCATGTCGCGATGGCCATGCATGCCAAACCCGCTTCCCGGAATGACGACATCATCGTTGAAGACCCGCAGCGAACCGAATGAGAGGTTGGCCGGATCGTAGTACTCCCCGAACGAGAAGAGCCATCTCGTCTTGAGCCAGCCATGATCGGCATAATGCCGATCCGAAGCGGGTATGGTCCTGATCATTGGCGATTCCTTTCACTGCCATTATACGGCATTCCCCATTTGCCAAGTCGCGAAGGGCCCGGACCTGAACACCGTCGGGGGGAGACGTCCACCCTTCTAGAAGGTGCCATCCCAATGCTCCAGGACCTTGGCCTTCTCCCGGTCGACCATGGCGCGCCACAATTCGTCGCAATCGCCATCGATGTAGCGATCGAGGCTGTAACCGGTAAAATTGATGCGGTGATCGGTAATGCGGTTCTGGGGGAAATTATAGGTGCGGATGCGGTCGGAACGATCGCCGCTGCCGACCTGCTCCTTGCGGAATGCCGCCCGCTCACGCTCCAAACGCTGGCGCTCTGCATCATAGAGGCGCGTCCGCAGCCACTTGAGCGCCTTGTCCTTGTTCGCCATCTGGCTGCGCTCCTCCTGGCATGCCACCACAACACCGCTGGGCTTGTGCACGATCCGCACGGCGGATTCCGTCTTGTTGACATTCTGACCGCCGGCGCCGCCAGCCCTGAAGGTGGTGATCTCGAGATCGTCGGGCCTGATGGTGACATCGGCCTCCTCTGCCTCCGGCATCACCGCCACGGTCGCTGCCGAGGTGTGCACGCGGCCCTGCGCCTCGGTCTCCGGGACGCGCTGGACGCGATGGCCTCCCGATTCGTAGCGGAGCAGGGCGAAAGGCCCACCTGCGATGGGCGAGGTCCCGCGGACGTTGAAGATGACCTCCTTGAAACCGCCCTTCTCACCTTCGCTCGCCGAGAGCACCTCGATCTTGAGTGCGTGCCGTTGGCACCACTGGCTGTACATGCGCGCGAGATCGCCGACGAAGAGGGCCGCCTCATCGCCTCCGGTGCCTGCGCGGAGCTCCAGGATGGCATCCCGGCCACCGGTGGCATCGGCGCTGACCAGCAGCCCCTTGATCTCATCCATGAGCTCGGCAGCGCGCCTCGCATTCGACTCGCGTTCTTCGCGCGCCATCTCCCGCATGTCGGGATCCGACATGAGCTGCTCCGCCGCTTGCGCGTCGTGCTCGGCCTTGCACAGGGCCTCATATGGCTTCATGAGTCGTCCGAGCCGCGCGTGCTCCTTGACGACCTCCTGGTAGGTACGCGTGCCGATGATCGCTGCATCACCGAGCTGCTCAGTGAGTCGCTGGTATCGGGCATGCAGCCCGGTTAGGCATGATCGCAGATCAGGCATGATGATGCACCGCCAATCACCGCGGTCGGATCGACGAGGGAGGCAACAAAAAAAGGTGAACCCACTGGAAACCCAGCGGGTTCACCCGAGATCGCCGACCGGTAGCTACGGCTTCTTCTTCAGCATGCTGCTGATGCTGCCAGCCGTGCCATAGCGGTTGCCGAACTTCTCGACCCGGCCAGCGGTGTCCAAGATGCGCTGGTTGCCGGTGTAGAACGGATGGCTCGCGCTCGAGACGTCGACCTTGACCAGTGGGTATTCCTGGCCGTCGACCGTCACGGTCTGCTCTGTCTTGGATGAGCTGATCGCGATGTACTGGGCACCGGTGACGGTGTCCTGGAAGACCACCTTGCGCACAGCGGGATGGATTCCTTCTTTCATGACCTTGATTCCTTCACATTCGTCGGAGGTTGACCAAGGCTCAGGCCTTGGTGGTGGTGGCGCCCTTCTTGGGCGCAGATGCATCGGCCTTAGCCACTGGGGCTTCGCCCTTCTTCAGGGGCGACTTCACGGAAGCGCCCGATGTCGCGGCTTCATCCTTCTTGCCCGCCTTGCCGGCGGGCTTCTCTGCCGTCTTCTCTGCCTTCTCTGCGCTCTTCTCGGCAGCCTTTTCAGTCGCAGCGTTGGTGGCTGCGGCGATGGTCTCGGCTAGCGTCGGCGCATTCGGATCGCTGTTGATCACCTCGAGGGTGATCTGGACCGCAACGTTGCGATGGAGCTTGAGCTCGATCTGGTACTTGCCGAGCTTCTTGAGCTTATCGTTGAGATGGACCTGCTTGCCATCCACATCGATCCCGCTCTTGGCCAGCGCGGTGACGATATCCTTGGTCCCGATCGAGCCGAACAGCTCGTCATCGTGCGCGACCCTGGCGGCGATCTGTATCGACAGACCCTCCATGGTCTTCTTCAGCGCGAGCGCCTTGACTTCACGCTCAGCCTCGGACTTGGCGGCCTTCTCGCGAAGGACGTCAATCTGGCGCTTGGCGGCGCCATCCGCCGGGATGGCGATGCCATAGGGAAACAGGTAGTTCCGGGCAAATCCGGGGGAGACGCGGACCATGTCCCCCATATTGCCCAGCTTGAGGACGTCTTGTACGAGTAGAACTTCTTTGCGGCGTGCCATGGGAGGTGTTCCTTACTCGCCCACGTAGGGCAGAAGGGCAAGAAAACGGGCACGCTTGACGGCGAGATTCAGCTGTCGCTGATAAAAGGCCGTGCAGCCGTTGCGCTTGCGGGAGGTGATCTTGCCTTGAGCCGATACATATCGACCGAGCGTGCTGATGTCGCGGTAATCGACTTCGAAGATGCCATCCTTCTCGAACCGGCAGAACTTAGGAGCTTCAGCGCGCTTTGCGCGTGACTTCTTGCGCTTCTTGTCGCCGAATTTGCCGCGGGGGCTGGACAGTCTCATGATGATCTCGCTTGGGTACCTGGAAGAGGAGTTGTGGTTTGGTGGTAGATTAGAACGGTGGCTCGTCGTCGGCCACCGGGCTGGGGGCAGGACCGCCCGCGGAAGCCGAGGCCGGCGCGGCAGCTGCCTTGGATGGCCCCGATGGCTCTGCACCCTCGCTGGCACTGCGCTCGCCAGGGGCGCGGGAATCGAGGAATTGCACGGTATCGGCGACGACCTTGAGCTTGGAGCGCTTCTGGCCTTCCTTGTCCTCCCAGCTGTCAAACTTCAGCCGGCCCTCGACATAGCAGGCGCGTCCCTTGGTAAGGTACTGTCCGACCAGTTCGGCAGTACGACCCCAAGCCTCGATCTCGACGAACGTGACCTCATCCTTGGACTGGCCGTCCTTGTCCTTGTATCGACGATTGATCGCCAAGCCGAATTCGGCGACGGCCTTCTCGCTGGCAAGGAAACGCACCTGCGGATCGCGGGTGAGATTACCGGCCAGCATCACCCGATTGAGCGAGAGCGCCATGATCAGACCTCGCTAGCAGCACTCGCAGCAGCTGCGGCCGCAGCTGCTGCCTGCTTGACGCGCTGTTCGCGGATACGCTCCATATCCTTGCCGGGACGGGCGATGATCAACTGGCGAAGGATCACCTCGCCGAGCTGCGCGCGGCGCTCGATCTTATCGATCGCCAAGGGATCGGCAGTGAAATAGCCATTCAAGTAGAGGGCGCTGACCTCGCCATCGATCGGATAGGCGAGCTTGCGTTCGTCCCACTTGTCGAGCTCGGTGAACTTGGCGCCTTCGACCTCGTAAGTGGCGCGAACGGCAGACAGGGTGCCCTCGAAATCGGCGCGCGCAGCGGCGGCGCGAACGAGAATGGTCACCTCATAGGTATTGACGGACATGCTGATGCTCCTGGAAGTTCTTGGACCGCGATGCTCGATCAGCCGGGCAGCATGCCCAGAGTCGGCGTAGCGGGGGGCCGTGGAGGCGTGGCCCCGAACGCACGGACGTTATCGTCCGGACTGTACAGCGCTCGCGCGCCAAACCTCGCGTCAGGGAGACGCAGGCTTGGGGACGAGGGCCTTGATTTTCAATGCAATGCGCGCCTTGGTGCGCGCCGCGCTGTTCTTGTGGATGGTGCGGATGCTCGCCGCCTGGTCGAGGCGCTTGCTGAGCTCCCTGTAGAGGGTCTCGGCCTCCTGCTTTTGCCCGTCGTTGATGGCCCTCAGCAGCTTCTTACGGACGGTTTTGAGTTCGCTCACTCGCGATTTGTTTCGCAGGCGGCGCACTTCGTTCTGGCGGAGCCGCTTCTTGGCGCTCAGGTTATGGGGCATTCTCTATATCCGATGACGATGCAGGTTATTGGCGGTTGCCCACCACGGTGAAAAGAGGCTGACCGGTTGATCAGCTGTTGGAACGCAGCTTGTCGAGGCGGGCGGCGGCATCCTTGTATCCCAGATCGATTTCGACGAGCTGGGAGTAGTCTGCCATCGCTTCGTCCCGTTTTCCGAGGTCTTCCAGCTGCCGCGCCCGGAGGTAGCGGACCTCCTTGGCCCCATCCGACAGGTTGTCCTCGACGAGCGAGAGGTAGGAAGTATAGTTTTTTACGGCAAGATCAAGCATATTTTTCTTACCGAAACAGAAGCCCATGTATTTGTGCGAATTGAGCCTATAGCGCGGATCAGCGACAGTGCGCTGGAATTCGCCGGCTGCCGCCTCTATCTGCCCGGATTCCAGCAACTTCAGCCCGAGATTGTACTTGTGACCCATATCGGTCGGCTGGCGTTCGACCCGCTTGCGAAACTCGGCGATGGCGAACTGGAGCGATTCCTGCTTGAGCGCCGAAGCGTCCTGGCCTGCCGCCTCGATCTCGGCAATGCGATTCTTGCGCTCCTCCATGGCGAGATCGCTCAGGCGCATGCTGATGGTGAAATCGTGCTCATCGAGCTTCTGCCCCTGTTCGAACGACGTACGCGCCTCGCTGAAGGCGCTGCGCGCCTCAGCGAAGGCCGTGCGGATCTGGGCGAGGTTGCCGATGCGCTTGTAGATTTCGCCACGCTTGACCCACAGCGTCTTGTCCGTGGTGGTGGTCTTGAGGTCCTCCTCGATGAAGCGCAGCACCTCTGCGGCATCTTCGGGAGTGCGGACGATGCGGTTCATGATATCGGCACGGCGCGCGGCAGCATCGCTGGACAGCTGGGAGCGGTAGTCGCCGTTGGCCGTGCTCTGATTGCGCCGCTCCATCGATTTGCGCGCCTCCCAATTCTTGAGCGTGCGGCCTGCCTCCGGGTGGCTTGGCATCGCAGCCTCGAGTTTGGCCATGGTCTTGAGCGCCGACTCGAGGTTCGCCGGCTCCTTCTTGTCTTGGAAGCGCTCGAAATACAGATGGCCGAGGTTCCACAGCACATCGGCGTTGAAGAGGCCGGTGCCGACCATTTCCTCATAGAGGTATATGGCGATGTCGATCAGCGGCTTGGCTCCCGCCTTGTACACCGCCCGCGCAGCATCTCCGGCCGCCGCTAGGGTCTTGGCATCCGGAGTCGCCGCGACCTTCTTCATCGCCACCAGCAGCAATTTGTGCGGATCGCGCGTGAAGCTCGGAGCGCTGACGCCGGAGAACATGCCCTTCTTGTCGCTCTCCTTGGCCCGTCGACGGGCTGCATCAAGGAGGCTGCGGTAAATCTCCAGATTCGCCGGATCTACATCCAGGCACTCCTCGCAGATGGTCAAGGCGAGTTCCCAATTGCGACGCTCAATGGCCTGCTTGATGCGCGCCAGATGTCGACTCAGATCTACCATGGTGGTGCCCTATTGCGTGAATATTGTGTCGAAAAGGCTCAGCCGCGCTTGCGGCTGCGTCTCCTTAGCATAGGATTGCGTGCCTGCGCTCAAGAGCCCGGACCCCAACATGCCACCAACCGCATCATTGACCGAGCATCGGGCCTCGCGAGCGCCATCATCCCCCCGCGACTCCGGGACTGTTCACGGCGCGGGCACAATGATGCCAGGAGGAGCCGGGGTCCCTTTAGACCCTATCCACAGCGGGCATGCGCCCGACCAGAACAGCCGCAGGGCAAGCCCATGAATACAGTCCGCTCCATGAGCCATCACCCGCACAGCCTCTACCCGGAGCAGCTCGAGCTTATCCACTATCCCCACCCGGTCCTGCGCAAGCGAGCGGCCGAGGTCGAGGTCTTCGATGACGCGCTACGGGATTTCTGCGCCCGTTTGTTCGAGTGCATGGTCGAACATAAGGGCATCGGACTCGCTGCTCCACAGGTCTCCGTCTCCAAGCGCATCTTCATCACCGACCATCTGCGGCGCGAGGAGGGGAAGAGCGACCGGCGCGTCTGGATCAACCCCCGCCTGGAGTTCCCGGTCGGCCAGACGTCCTATGAGGAGGGCTGCCTGAGCTTCCCTGCAATCTATGCAAAGGTGGAACGCCACAATCGCTTCGACATCGTCGCTTTCAACGAATGGGGCGCCGAACAGCGGATCAGCCTGGATGTCGAGGCGGGCGACTTCCTCGGCATCGTCGTTCAGCATGAACTCGATCATCTCGACGGGAAAGTCTTCGTCGACCACTTGACACCTGCGCAGATCACCCTCATCCGCCGCCGCTTGAAGGAACTCGAGCAGGCATTCAAGAAGGCGACCGGCAAGGCCGGCGCCGTGCTGCGCCGATGACCGACAACGGCAATGGACAGGGCAGCGGGTCAACCCAGGTCGCGTCTGCAGAACGCGATCGCTTGGCTGAGCTTGGCCAGGTGGCCGGAGATCTCGTCCATGAGCTCAAGAACCCGATCGGAGTGATCACCCTCAATGCCGAACTCCTGCTGAATGCCTCTTCCCCATCTTTGCCGATGGGCGAGCGCGGATTGCAGGACAAGAGGCTCAAACGCATCCTCGACAGCGCGCGATCCCTGCAGTCCATCGTGCAATCCTTCCTCAGCTTCGCTCGTCCTGGCCGTCCCGACCCCGATGCGGTCGACCTCAACAACCTGCTGTCGGAACTGCTCGAGGAGCAGGCGGATCTCCTTGAGCAGGCGAAGATCCATGTGTCATTCCATCCCGATGATGCCCTGGCAATGCTTCCCGCCGATATCCACCATCTGCGTTCGATCTTCCTCAATCTGATCAGCAATGCGCGCGAGGCGCTCCTCGATCGCCCCCTCGCCCATGAAATGAGCACCCGCAAGCTTCTGGTCATCACCAGGGCAGGCACGGGCACCGTGCGGGTGGTGATCGCCAATAATGGCCCGCCCTTCGCCGAGAGGGTCGCCGCCCACCTCTTCGAGCCTTTCGTCAGCAGCAAAGAGGAGGGAACCGGCCTCGGGCTGGCAATCGTCAGGCGCCTCGTCGAACTCCATCATGGCACCGTGACGGCGAGCTCGGACCCCACGCAAGGGGTCAGCTTCACCCTCGAGTTCCCGACCACCCTGGGGCCAGCCAAGGCGCGCACCGAGCTTCCCTTGCCGACTGTCGAGTCGCACGTGCGCTGCGACGACGAGAAAGCGCTCGAAACCGGCCACGGTTCCCTCAGACGTTCCTCCTCACCACCACCTGCTCGGACACGCAAGCGCGCGTCCCAACGTCAGCTGCCGGATTCCGGACGCCGGACGCCGGAATCCTAAGCCAATGCCAAACATTCTCATCATCGACGACAATGCCGGAAACCGCGACACCTATGCAGATGTCCTGCAGGGCGAGGGCCATACCGTCCTCAAGGCCAGCAGCGGGGAGGAGGGCCTCGCCAAGATGAGCGCAGCCGTGGTCGACGCCGTGCTCTGCGATCTCAAGCTGCCAAATCTTGATGGCCTGGCGACGATGGAGCTGGCACATGAGAAGTACGGGCCCATTCCCTGGATACTGGTCACAGGGCACGGCAATGAGGACACGGCGGTGGCGTCGATCAAGCAAGGCGCGTTCAATTACCTGACCAAGCCGGTCGATCTCGCTCGGCTGAAGGCGACGATCGAGAGCGCTGTCCGGCTGGCGGCGGCGAATCGCGAGAACAAGGCATTGCGCCGCGAGCTCGGCTATGACGAGGCGCTCGACCGCATCGTTGGCACCAGCCTGGCGATCCGCCACGTCAAATCGCTGATCAAGCAGGTGGCCGCCAGCGATGCCAGCGTCCTGATCGAGGGCGAGAGCGGAACAGGCAAGGAGCTCGTCGCCGACGCGGTGCACGCCCTCTCGAATCGCGCCGGGCGCCCCTATGTGAAGATAAATACCGCGGCAATCCCACGCGAACTGCTGGAGAGCGAGCTGTTCGGCCACGAGCGCGGCGCCTTCACCGGCGCCGTCCAGCAGAAGAAGGGCAGGTTCGAGACCGCCGATACCGGCACCCTCTTTCTCGACGAGATCGGCGAGATGCCGCTCGACAGCCAGGTCAAGCTGCTGCGCGTGCTCCAGGATGGCACCTTCCATCGGGTGGGCGGCAATGTCCCCCTTAGCGCCGATGTGCGGCTGATCTGCGCCACCAACCGCAATCTCAAGAATGAAGTGCTGAACAACCGCTTCCGCATGGATCTCTACTTCAGGCTCAACGTCGTGAACATCCATGTGCCCCCTCTGCGCGAACGCCGCGAGGACATACAGCTGCTCGCCAAATCCTTCCTCGATCGACTCAATCGCAGGCATCATCAGGCCAAGGAGTTCTCCGAAGGTCTGGTGCAATCGCTCCGAAGGCAGGATTGGCCAGGCAACGTCCGCGAGCTCGAGAACACCATCGAGAAGGTCTACGTGCTGTCGCAGAGCCGAATCCTCGAGGCCGAGGGTTTCGAGGCGGATCCTGCCGCCCGGGCGCCGGCATTCGCGAGCGGCAACGGCAGCGCAGGGGCCCCACCCTCCTATGCCGGGGACTACCCCTCCCGACCAGCTCCGACCGCCGATGAGGCGATCCGACTGCTTGTCGGACTTCCCGTCGATGAGGTCGAGAAGCGGCTTATCCTCGCCACTCTCGCCCATTGCGGCGGCAACAAGTCGAAGGCCGCCAGGCAGCTGCAGATCGGGCTCAAGACGCTCTACCGCAAGCTCGAGAGCTACGGCATCAAGATCGGGGAAGACGAGGCCAAGGAATGAGCAGGTCTCCAGGCCGAGCCGTCCTGGACCATGCCAAATCCGGCACTGGAGCGGATCCGGCCCGTGCGGGGGCAAGGTGATCCTGCTGATCAACGATGATGGCATCTCCGCCCCTGGGCTGAGAGCGCTCTACCGAGCCATCCGGCGGCAATGCAACCGTCCGGTGCTTGCAGTCGCCCCCGCCACCGAACGCTCCGGTCTGAGCCATGCGATAACCCTCGATCGCCACCTCAGCATCTCGTCACGGCTCGATGGCGGCTTCTTCGGCTTCGCGGTCGACGGCACGCCCACCGACTGCACCAAAATCGCCCTCAATGTCCTCTGCCACGAACCACCTGAACTGGTGGTATCCGGGATCAATGATGGGCCGAACGTCGGTCGCAGCCTGTTCTACAGCGGCACGGTCGGTGCCGCCATGGAGGCCGCGGTGATGGGATTCCCGGCGGTGGCGGTGAGCCGGAACAAGGGTGGAGAAGGCTTCGATGATGCCGCCGAATTCGCAGCCGGATGGATCAAGCGACTGCTGGGCAAGCCCGATCTCCATGGGCACGTGCTCAACATCAACCTCCCGGCCGGTCCGGCATCGACCTGGAGCGAGCCGCGACTGGCGCAGCACGGCCATTCGGGCTTCAAGGAGACCTATCAGCCGGTGCGCGACGCCAAGGAGCGCATCGCCTGGCGACTGCACGGTGAATGGGTTGCCACCACCCCCTCTGATCGCTGCGACGCCTCGCTATTGAATGCCGGTCATCCGGTGCTGACCATGCTCGCCCCGAGCCTCAATGCCCGAGGCGAGGGTCTGATCGCATTCCTCAGGCAGACCCACGGGCCCTTGCGCTGATTGGCCGAGGTGGACTTGACCCAGCCTGCATCCGCCATGTCGAGGGCCGGCGCGGGGATGACTTTTGCCCATCGTGCATACCATCCCCGTTCGTGAGTGAACCCGCGATCCAGGTCGATGATATCTACAAGTCGTTCGGCACCCTGCGCGTGCTCGATGGCGTGAGCCTGACCGTGAATGTGGGCGAGACGGTCGCGATACTTGGTCGCTCGGGAACTGGCAAGAGCGTCCTGCTCAAGACCATCATCGCCCTGCTGGATCCCGACAAGGGCGAGGTCAAAGTGTTCGGCACGAATCTGCACAAGCTCGATGAGCATGCCCGCCTCAAGGCCCGCAGCGGCATTGGCTATGTGTTCCAAGGGGCCGCGCTCTTCGATTCCCTGACCGTGATGGAGAATGTCGGCTTCCAGCTCTTCCAGCAGCGAATACCGCTAGATGAGATCCGCCAGCAAGTTCTCGACCGCCTCACCATGGTCGGACTCGATGAGGCCATCGACAAGGTCCCCTCCGAGCTTTCCGGCGGCATGCAGAAGAGGGTCGGACTGGCGCGGGCGATCATCGGTCATCCGCGGCTCATCCTCTACGACGAGCCGACCACCGGCCTCGATCCGCTGACGACTGATGTCATCAATCGCATCATACTGCGTCTGAGGCGCAAACTCGGTGTCTCCTCGGTGGTGGTCACCCATGACATGCGCACCGCCTTCACCGTCGCCGACCGCATCATCATGCTCGACCAGGGTCGGATCATCGCCGAAGGCAGCCCTGAGCAGATCGAGCGCAGCGAGAATGCCTGGGTGCAGCAGTTCATTAGCGGCCGGGTCAGCGATGCCGATCCCAGCATAGCGCACCTGTCCAAGCAGAAGATCCTGCCGGCCTCGCTCATCCAGCCCCCTCGCCAGGATCGCGACAACGACCTGTGACGGTCATGGCCGCCTGATAGGCGGCACTCCACCATCTGCAACCGCAACTCATCCGCCTGCCCCCGGCGATTGCATCAGCGCCGGGGCCTGGCCTTGGCGGGCCGAGGCTTGGACTTCGCGGGTCGGGTCTTGGATGCGCCCTTCGCAGGCGGTTCCCGCAAGCGCTTCTCCATCGCATCGAGCTTGGCCTCGAACGATCTCCGGGCCTGCTCGAGCTCGTCGATCTTCTTGGACAGCGCGGCCACGGCGGTCGTCGCTGCCGTGGCACCATCGAGCCTCTCGAGCGCCTCCCTGAAGACCCTCCTGACGTTGCCGAAGCTCTCCCGGGCAAGGCGCGCGGACAGGGCCGCGCCGGCATCGGTGTCCATCAGCTGACCGAGCGCCCGCGCCGCCGCCGAACGCACCATCAGCGAGTCAGCATCGAGATGCGGCTCAATGGCGCGTCGGATGCGTGCTCGGGCGACCAGATGGCGGGCGCCGATCACTGCCGCGCCCGCCAGTGCAGCGGCAGTGACGAGTTCAGGCTGGGTGGCATCGGCCAGGAGATGGAGGATCTCATCGATGGCGGCAGGCTCGCCACTATCGCCTAGCCCCCTGAGGACAGCCTGGCGCAAGCGCTGATTCCAGCTCGGACGCCTGAGCTGCGCCCGCAGCAAAGGCGTTGCACCTGGGCATTCGATGGCACCACGCGCAGCCCAGAGCTCACCTGCGGTGAGCAGGCTCGGTTCCGCTTCCGCCAGCGCCGCCAGGCTGACGGCAAGCACGTAGTCGTAACGGAAGGCCGAAAGAGCCTTCGCCAGCGATCGCCTTATCCTGGGCTGCGTGATGCCAGGCCAGGCCCGCAGCAAGGCATCGCGAGCCGGCTCACCACGCAACGAGCCGAGGGCTGCGATGCACTGCCGCAGGACCAATTCGGGCAAGCCTTCGACCGCCATCACCTGACTGATGGCCCCGACCAACTGGAGCGTCGGATGGAGCTTTCCGCAAGACCGTGCCGCACGCGCCCTGGCCGGAGCGGCCAGTTGGGCATCACGCAGGCGCGCAAGCAGCTCCCCGAGCTCTGCCACCTCCAGCCATTCGACCGGCAGATCGCCTTCAGGATCGACCACCACCCAATTCGGTGCCGTGGGGCAGTCGTAGGCCATGGTGGTGCGTGCGCGATCGATATCGATGCGCTTCCTCATGGTTGCGCCATCCACGCTCCATGCGATATCCGTAGCGAGTCGGTAGACCTGCTCGGGGTCACCGGCAGCCTGGAGCTGCTCGATTTCAACCGCCAGCAGCCGGCGGGCAGGATCGTGCATCCAGGATACCCGTATGCGAGGATGACCAGCGCGATAGATCCACTGCTCGAAGAACCAGTCGAGCGGCTCCCCGGTCGCATCTTCGATGGCCTGGCGGAAATCCGCGGTCTCGACGAGATCATGGGCATGCCGGCCGGCATAGAGGGCCAAGGCTGCCCTGAAGCGCTCCTCGCCCAGATGGCGGCACAGTGCATGGAGCACCAGACTGCCCTTCTCGTAGGCCACGCGGTCGAAGAGCTCATAGGCATCGACATAGCGGTTCGTGACCAGTGGACGCCGATAGCGGCCTGAATCCTCCTCGAGATAGACCTGGAAGTTTTCCCACAGCTCAAGCGCCAGCTCGTCGGCATATCTGGTAGAGCGGCTGCGCACCCTCCATGCCGCAGTGCAGCGAGCCTCGAGGTAGGTGGCGAAGCTCTCATTGAGCCAGATATCCGACCATGACTTCATCGTCAGGAGGTCGCCGAACCACTGGTGGACGAGCTCGTGAATGATCAGGCTGTCGATGTCGACGTCCTCGGCCGCCGCCACCGATTCGTCGACCAGCCCGCGATCGGTGATGGTCGTGAGAGTGGCATTCTCCATGCCTCCCCACATGAATCCGTGCACGACGACGTGGCCGTAGCAGGGCCATGCGAAAGGCATGCGGATATAATCCGCCAGCCAGCTGATGGCGAAAGGCGTGGCGCGGAACATCATGCTCGCGCAATGCTCGCTTCCGCGCGGCAGCACATGGGTCAGCGGGACTGACGCCCCGTCATCGCGGACGGCCACGAAATCCCCGACCGCGATATTGAGCAGATAGATCACATGCGGCTTGCGCTGCTCATAGACAGTACGGCTCCAGCCATCGCCGAGCTCCTCCCGCTGCACGCACAGGCCATTCGCGACTGCGAGCAGCCCTGAACGATGCCGCAAACCTATGCGATAGGTGCTCAGATTGTTCGGGCTGTCGAAGCATGGCAGCCAATGGGAGTGATCCTCCATCGCCCCTTGCGTCCATGCCATTGCCACACGCCCCATGCGCGCATCCGAGGCGATGAAGTACATGCCCTTCGCCGGCTGCCGCGCCGTGAACGAGATGCGCACGGGGAATGACACCCCCGCGTCCACCGGGACTTCGATCACCAGGCGACCCGGGCTCCGGCCAAAGGCCACCGGCATGCCGGAGATCTCGACCGCGTTGATCTCGAGCTCATGCTGATCCAGTTCCACCACGCGAAGGGTGCCGCTATGCGGCATGAATTCGACCTGATGGGTGACCTCGCCGGCGACTACCCGCTCTGCGAGATCGATGCTTATCTCGAGGTCGACGTGGGTAATTCGGAAGGGTCGTGGACGCGTCCAGGTGGGCGCCGTCCCGGGAGGAGAAAAGGGCCGAATGTTGATATCATGCATAGCGCCAGTGTGGCATTGGGCGCTCCCATGGCCAGTGAGGGGTCGCCCTGGATTGGATCAATGGCCTGGTTTAGAGCGCAGGGCCCCGTCTGAACTCAAGATCGAGCGTTATCGCTGCCAGAAATTGTAGAAATTGTGCCATTGCTGCGGGAAGCGCCGTACCTGGATCTCGAGCCGGTTCGCCCACCGCTGCACGGCTGCCTGTAGCACCGCACGGCGATCGCTGCGCAGCTCAGGGAGCCGTATGCGCCATGGCTCCTCGATCTGGATCACATAACTGCGCCTGCCGGTCTTCATCAGGAAGCCGACCAGGATGGGAACTCCGGTGATAGCCGCGGTCTGAAAAGGGCCGAGGGGGAATTGCGCCTGCCCGTTAAGGAATCGCGCCGTGATCGAGGGCTGTTCGCCGAGTACCCGATCGCCAAGCATGCAGACCATGTCGCCGGCGTTGAGCGCCGAGGTGATCGCCAACGAGGCGCCGAGGCCGTCATGCGGATCGATGACCCTGGTATGCCCTCCGCGCATGCGCGTATCGACGAAGCGCTGAACCGACTGCGGATCGTCGCGAACCATCACCACATGGACGTTACCGAGATTGCCGGTGAGCTCATTCAGCCAGTAGCTCGCCAATTCCCAATTGCCTAGATGAGCGGACAGCAGGATGCATCCCTGGCGCCTCACGCGGAAGTCTCGCAGGAGATCCCCACCCTCGACGGTCACGTGGTAATCCTGCGGGCGGCGGTAGACCAGCAGCCGGTCGCAGAGTATCCTCCCGAAAGATGCGAAGTGGCGGAAGGCGAGCAGCCTGAGCATGCTGGCGCCGGAATGCGGACGCATGCGCCGCCAATAATCAACCATGCCGAACTGGCTGCGTCCGCCGATCACGCTGAAGGCAGATGCGATGACGAAGCTTATCAGCCAAGCGCCACCGGACCCGACCAGCGGAAGCAGGCTGACGCAGATCTTGAACAGCCAGGTCCCGCCCCAGCTGCGGCCGCTCCAGCGCAGGGCATCGGGTTTCACGGCAGAAGTGCCAGCGCCTGTCACCATCGCGGCCGCACGGCATGCGCGCATATCGTCACCGGCCTCATGCCTTCCCGGCGAGCACCCCCGACGCGGGAGGTCCGGGTATGGTCCTCAGCAGGGACAGGACGTCCTCCAGCAGGGCTGGGGAGCCCTTCGGCTGATGGCTGCCCAGGCCCGCTACGGCGAGCGCGGGGTCGTCGCGGCGGGCGAATTCGAGCATCTCCTCCGCCAGCTGATCGAGGAGACTGAGGTTCTCCTGCAGGCGGGCGTGGAATTGGCCGTCATCGAGGCGATCCTGTAATCCGCGATTGAGCGCATGCATGAACGGGATGGCCGGGATGTTGACGAAGGTACGTTCGATCTGGCCGCTCGATCGATGCCAGTCCCGGAAGAGCTTCTGCATGCCGGCATTAATGGCGCTGCTGTGACCGAGGGATTCCCGCGCCTGCCCGAATGCCATCAGGTCGGTGAGCCTGCGATGGAAGAAGAAGGCCGCAGGGATGGCCCAGTAATAGGCGAAATCCCAGATGATCTTCAGCGCCATGACCTTGGCATCCCCGAAGATCGGCATCTGGCCCTGGTAGAGCGTCAGATGGTTCTCGAAGAAGGTGAAGTAGAGGGTGTCGAACAGCGACGCATAGGTGGCGATCGGTCCGCCTGAGAGATCGCGTTTGATCAGATCGGCGATGAAGGTGTTGCCCATGCCGATGTAGTCGCTCCCAGGGGAGTAGAAGGGATCGAGGAAGGCCCCGGCCTCGCCTGCCAGCGCCCAGCGATCAGCCGAATACACTTGGCGGCAGCTGTATGAGAAATCACGCAGGCCGAGGAAATCCTGCACCTGGGATTCTCTCCCCTCCAGGCGCTCGGCGCACTGGGGCTCATGGCGCCTCAGCCATGCCATCGCCTTCTCATAGGAGGAGATCTGGTCGAATGGATGCAGATCGCCATCGACCACGATCCCGACGCTGTGGCTCCCCGAGGAGAGCGGGATGAACCACACCCAGTATCCTACGCCCATGAAGTGGACGGTGGACAGCCAGCGTTTGCGCAGATCGTCGTTCTGCCGCTGCCAGTCCTGATCCTGGCTCCAGTCATCGATCTTGACATGGCGGTCGTAGCGCCACCAGACCGCATGCGCATGATGGCCGCTCTTCTTGGCCAGACCGAGCTTGCGCTTGATGATTCCGGCCCGCCCGCTGGCGTCGACCACCCAGCGCGACTGGGCCGAGATGGTCGTCTCTTCGCAGCGATATTCGACCCGGTGGTCTGCGCCATCCTTGCCGAATTCGACCGCGGTGACCGTGGCGGGATTGGCGAAGTGCACGCCGCGCGAGACCGCCAGATCGGCCAGGTAATTCTCGAATCGGCCGCGATCGATCTGGAAGCTCCTGGTCGGGAAGAAGACATTGCCGCCGAGCTCAACGCGAGTGGTGATGTCCTTGATGTCCCCTGAACCGAAGAAATAGCGCAATCCGAGCTTCGGCAGCTGGTCCTTCTCGAAATGCGGCATGAGGCCGAGGAAATCGGTGAAGTAACCTGCGCCGATCTCCACCGAGGATTCGCCGACCTTGTGCGCCGCCTCATTGACCGGGTGCGCCTTGCGCTCGATAACCAGTATGTCGGTGCCCGGACGCTCCTGCTTGAGATGGAGTGCGAGCGTCAAGCCAGCCAGGCCGCCGCCCAGGATGATGACGTCGTGACGGGGGGGGGTGGTCATGGTGGTGTCGTGGAGAAGTGCACTGCGAGCCGGGTATCGGCCCGCCAACGCATGGATAGGGCTGCGCTTTCACCATAGTAGCCCCGCTACCCGACGCCAGTGAGCGCGAAAAGAGGATGCCGAGGTTGGCAATTTGCTCCTGTGGCGGCTATGCGCACACTGCCACCAGCCCAGCACCTGGAGAAGCCTTCATCGTGGGAATGTACCAACGTTGCGGATCCGCCGACGTCTTCGCCGCGATCCTCGACCGCCTCATCCGGGACGAAGGCGGTGCGGGCAACCTCGGACAACTGCATGTGCTACTCGCAGGCACAGCGCTCGACGTCGACGCCCTGGCGCTGGGCTGGAAGCGCCTCGGCGAACAGGCCTGGCCGCTCGGCGCCCATATCCATCATGGACTGCGCGGCATGCGCATGGTCATGCAGGGACCGGCGGCCCTGACCCTCGAACGGCGCGGCCATGCAGCCGATTGCGCGTTGGAGCATCTCAGGCAGGGCACTGGGACGCATGCCGTCCGTCTCGCCCTCGTCGATCATGCCGACAACCCCGCTCTGGTGCTGACCTGGAACCACACCGTTATCGATGCGCGGGCGGCGGCCGGACTACTGGCGGAATTGCCGGCTCTGGCGGGCGGTCGACGTCTGCGAGAGGATTGGTGGCGACCAGGCTATCGCGAAGTGCCAGGGGTGCCTGAACGGGCTGCCGAGCGTGGCCGCCTGGCCCAGCAGGCGCTGGAGCTCCTGCGGCCCCACCGCCTGGTCGAGCTCTGGCGCCCGCTACCGCGCCAGCAGCGGCGATCGTATGCGCCGAACCGGGCCCTGCCGCTGGTCTGCCAGAGCGAAACCATCGGCGCGTCCGATGCGGAACGCCTGCGTCTCCGCCAGCGCCAGGCCGCCGGGCGGATGAGCGAGACGCCATTCCTGCTCGCCTGCGTCGCGGCTGCGCTGGAATCCCTGCTCGGCATCCGGGGAGATGTGCTGATGCCGCTCGCGGTCGATCTGCGCGCGCCCGGTGAGAGGCGTATGCTTGCCAACTGCCACGGCTACTGCTTCCTGCGTGTGCCCGCCGGCCTGGCGAGCACGGATCTGGCCGCCACCTGCCACCACCTCAAGCAGGCGCATCGCGAATGGATCGAGAAGGATGGCGTGGCGAAGCTGTCCTCATCGATGTCCTGGTTCGGCTATCTGCCCCATGCGATCGCCCAGGCACAGCTTGGCAACCATGGCCCAGGGGTCTGGTCGTCATGCATCGTCGCGAACTCCGGGCCCTCAACGCTGCCAGAGTCGCTCTTCGGGGCCCGCGTCCTGGGCGTCAGCCATGCGGCGACCATTCCCGCCACCCCCGGACTGGGTGTGCTCTTCCACCGCGACCAGCGGGGCCTCTCGTTTGATGCGCTCGCCTGCGGCAAAGTGCTGACGCACATCCAGCCCCAGGCATTGGCTCGGGCGATCCGCTGGCAGCTGCTCGAACGGCCGATCCCGGCCGCAGCCCCCGCATGAGGGCAATGGGCAGCCGGTCGGGTGATCGCTGGCTCAACCAGACGATGCCGTGCCGTGCGCCCCATCCTGAGCGAGGATGAGGGTCACGGCAAGCACCGCATCGATGAGCAGGTGGTGCAGGTTCGCACCCCAGGAGAGGTAATAGCCTAGGATGGGCTCTGTATGCGCCGCGCCCGGACCTCCCGACAGCGCACCTCTCCTCGGCGCCCAGACAGTGATCTGCAGGCCCTGGTCCCGATTGCGCGCTTCGATCGCGGTGCGCTTGTCCGCAAGCTCGCGCAGGCCCGCATACAGCCCGGCAAGCCGGTCATGGGGCAAGGACGGGAGGGCGAAGAGGCCCGCCGACTCCGCCTGGTCGATCAACAGCGCCAGCGTCACCGCCGGGCTTGGCGGCGCGCCGGCAGCGTGGCCGATCCCTGAGCGCTCCCAGGTGCCATGCAGCCTGCCATGCAATGCCGAGGCCACACGGGATTCCACCTCGACGATCGATGCATCATAGAATCCGAGCAGATAGAGGCGGATGCCATTGGCCAGGTATGCGGTCAGCACCGGGAAGGCGAAGGAATGCTCGCTGAGACCCAGCTCCCTCTCCAATCGAACGCAGATCTGCTCGCGCAGAAGAGCGGCACGGCTGTCGATCTCCAGCCTCCCCTTGAGCAAGGCATCGGCTGCGCTCCCGACCAGTTCGTCGTAGATCGTCGATAGACTCATGCCCGCGCCCCCCCCTGCCTGGACCATGGCGGCATGCTGACCAGGTTTTTCGGCAATCCGACCGTGACGTCCTTGACCAGATCAAAGAAGGGGGCGTAGTCGCGGAAGAAGTTGCCGATCAGCAGGTCGGAGATGTGCACCCGCGATCCGGGATCGCGCTTGATCAGCTGAGCGAAGGAGAAATCCGGCGCATAGTAGGCGTAGACCAGGGAGCGGATCGCCTGCACGCCAGCGCTGACCGTAGCGCCGTAATCGCTGAAGCGCGAGGCCGAGACATCGCCGGCCTTGAGCGCGGCATCGACTGCCTCGGCCGCCAGTTCGCCCATCCTCAGGGCCAGATACACGCCCGAGGAAAAGATCGGGTCGAGGAAGGACAGTGCATCGCCAGCGAGGAGCAGGCCATCGCGGGCGCAATGGGATGAACGATACGAGTACTCATTGGTGACGCGGTACCTGTCGCTGCGCTTGCCGCCGGAAAGATGGCGAGCGATCCAGGGGTTCTGCGCCGCGGCACGCTTGAAGATCGCATCGAGGTCTGGCTCGGACGAACCGTTGGCACTGCGGAACAGCCACTCCCGACGATGGACCACACCAACCGAAATGATGTCATGGTGCAGGGGGATGTACCAGAACCATCCCCCTTGCGGCACCGCCGCGACCGTGGTCGCCCCGGCATCGATGCCCGGATCGCGGGCGGCACCGGTATAGTAGGTCCACAAGGCGAAGCGATTGAGCTCGTCATCCAGGACGCGCCAGCCGAACTGCTTGGGTGCAAGCGCATCGCGTCCGGAGGCATCGATGGTCATCGGCGCCAGCAGTGTGCGCCGCGTTCCATCAGCTGCGCGAACGCGCACACCAGTCACGACGAGATTGCCATCCAGCACCAGTTCCTCGACCTGGCAATCCTCGATCACCTCGACGCCCTTGGCGATGGCATTGTCGAGCAGCATGCGGTCGAAATCGCTGCGCAGCACCTGCCACGCCACGGCGGCAGGGTGGTACAGATGCTCGAAGAAGTAGAATGGCCTGGTTTCGGCACCCGAGATGCCGACGAACTGGACACTGAACTTCTGAATGAACAGGGATGCCTTCATGCGCTCTGCCAACCCGAGACGTTCAAGCGTGTAGTAGCAGAAGGGGATGAGCGATTCCCCGATGTGGTAGCGCGGGTGGCGTTGCTGCTCGATCAGCAGCACGCGATACCCCCGCATCGCCAGCGTGGTCGCGCTGGCTGAGCCAGCGGGACCTCCACCGACGACGATGACATCTGGGGCCGGACGGGTACTCATGGGCGGACGAGCGTCCTGCGGCTGAACCATCCAGCAAGGGGCAGGTCCTGAGACCCGCCATTGCCGAACCTGCCGCCAGACACATCCTGCTGACCCATGACGTGTTGCGTGTTTGGACCAGGACTGGTCGGCAGCTTCCTCGGAGCGGCGGCGGCCAGCGCGTTCGCCATTCCTGGCCCATCGGGGTCGGTACGGGCGCATCGCATCCTGCTCAACGGACAGGAAATCGCCTGGCAGCCGCGCCTCGTCCAGCTGCATGACGAGCAGGTGGCCCGGCAGCCCGTCCTGATCGCCTCGCGCGTCCACGAAACCCCCTGGGACCAGCTGCCCCTGGATGCCCGGGCTGCCCAGAATGGCCTCGGGCAGCCGCGTGCGGTGGTGACCTGCTTCTTCGCCATCGATCGCAGGAGCGATGGGGTCATCTGCGCCACTGGTCCGGCACCCCGGGTGGTGGTCGGGGCAGCCGATGGCCGTTGGGCGGCAGTGTTCTCCTCTTGGCGCGCCCATGGCCTGCAGGTCGATATCTGCGACGATCCACGTCCTGCCCAGTGGGAGAAGACGGTTCTGAACGCAACCGTCGGCCCCTTGTGCTTGGCCACCGGGCTGAGCATGGGCAGCATCTGGGCAGATGCCCGCTGGCGGTCCCTGGTGCTCGCCGCCACCAGCGAAGGAGAGACCATCAGCAGGGCGTCTGGGGTGGCTTGCCCGGCCGGCATGCTCGCGCGCGCCGAACGGTTCTTCTCCCAGGTGGGCAACCATCGTCCCTCGCTGCTCGACGATCCCGGAGAACTGCCCTGGGTGCTCGGCTTCCTGCTCGAGGCTGCCGAGGACCTGCGGCTGCCAGCGCCGGCCCTGCGGGAGATCGCCGGCCTGGTGGCCTCCCGGCACGGAACGCCCCTCGCCGCCCCCAGCTAGATTGTCCTTCGCGCGGCTGGCGAGAATACGTCCTTGAGCCACCAGCAGTCGATGCACGATACCATCTCCCATGCCCCTCGTGCGTTCCACCAGCCGCCGCAGCTCGCGTCCCCTCGCCATCACCGGCCTGGGATGCATCGCCGCTCCAGGCAAGGGCCTGGATGCCCAGCTGGCAGCGCTCAGTGCCGGCAGCTGCGGCTTGCTGCTGCACCAGATCGCCGGCCTGCCGCTGGCGGCGAAGCTGCCGGTGGCACGTGTGACCGCAGCCCTCCCCCGCCTGCCCGGGCGTACCATGGCGCTGGCCTGGTTGGCGGCCAATGAGGCCCTCGAGCACGCAAGGCTGCCACCTGATGCACGGGGAGACATCGCGGTGATCGTCGGCTCCTGCACCGGTGGCATGCCCGAGAGCGAGCAGGCGTTCCTCACCCATGGATCCGCGTCGATTGAGCCCTGCTACCGCCGCCAGCATCCGCATCGGGTGGCCCAGGCGATGGCGCGCCTGCTGCACCTGGGAGGCATCCAGAACACCCATACCCTTGCCTGCGCGTCCGCCGCGGCTGCGATCATCGAGGCTGCCGAGCTCGTCCGGACGGGCCGCCACCCGGTCGTCATCGCCATCGGCTCCGACGCGCTGACGCGCGTCACCATGGCCGGCTTCAACAGTCTGCAGCTGGTTGACCCGCTCGGCTGCCGTCCCCTGGTCCTGGAGCGCAGCGGCATGAGCCTCGGCGAGGCTGCAGCCGCCCTGATCATCGAGGATCCCGAGCACGCCCGGCGTCGCGGCGCCACGCCCGTCGCCAGCCTGCTCGGCTGGGGGTTGAGCGCTGACGCCTACCACCTGACCAGCCCGGACCCGAGCGGGACCTTCCTGCGACGTGCCATCACCGACTGCCTGGCCGATGCCGGCCTCGAGCCTGGAGCGGTCGGGTATGTCAACGCCCATGGGACCGGGACCCGCGATAACGACCAGTGCGAAAGCACTGTGCTCAGCGAGCTCTTCGGCGCCGTCCCGACCGCCTCAAGCAAGCGCACCTTCGGCCATAGCATGGGGGCCGCAGCCGCGGTCGAGGCGCTCGCCTGCTGCCTGGCTCTGCGTGAGCAATGCCTCTGGCCCAGCGCCGGAGCCGCCGGAGGCACGCCGCTGCCCGGCATCGATGTCGTGGCCAAGGCCCGCCATGCCCGGCTCGACGTCGCCTTCTCCACCACCCTCGCCTTCGGCGGCATCAATGCCTGCCTGGCCTTTGGAGGGGCTGAACGATGCGCATGAGCCGGTTCGCCAGCTCCCGGGTCGCGCCTGCGCTCCCCGGTGAATGGCCGGCATGGGTGACCGGGGGTCATCGCCGCCGGCAGGATCCGCTCACCCGCCTGGCCTGCTCGGTGGTGGCCGAGATCCTGCAGCAAGGCGACCCGTTGCCGGACCAGAGCGCCATCGTGGTCTCCACCAGCTACGGCTCGGTCGATTCCACCTGGCGCTTCGTCTCCGGCATCGCGGAATTCGGTGATGCCGGAGCGAGCCCTACGCCCTTCACCACCTCGGTGCACAATTCCTGCGCCGGCGCCATCGGCGAGATCCTGGGTCTCCATGGCCCCGCAGTCACGCTCAGCCAGGGATGCACGGGGGGCATCGCCGCGCTGCGTTGGGCCACCCTGATGCTCGAAGCAGAGCGTGCGCCGGCAGTGCTGCTGGTGGTCGGCGATCGGCATACCCCATGGAGCCGGGACATGGTCCGCTCGCTGAGTGACGGCCACTGGTCGATCGCAGATGGCGTCGCCGCCGCGCTGATCGAGCCGGGCGAGGGGCCAGGCAGGGAGCTGCGGCTCGAACGCCATGCGGCGAACCTGGTGGCCGATGGCGGCGCCATAATGCCCGCCGACGACCTCGTCCTGGCCGCCGCCGCTGCGGGAAGCCGACGTCTGATCGCACCTGCCGATCTGGGCGGCTGGTGGCCATGCTGCCTGCTCGCCGCCTTGCCGTGGCATTATCAGGGGGCGATCCAACTGCGCGAGATCGAGGCAGGCGTGTGCAGCGAGGCATGGCTCGGTCCGCTTGCTGACGGCCAGCTGCCGCCGACCCCCGTGGACAGTGGCGCCGCTCCGCGCGGCGCTTAGCGTGTCTGCAGGAGCACTCCCATGCGGCAGTTCGTCAGTGCAATGTTGATGATAACCTGCTGTGTTGCTGGGTGTTGGGTAGCGGCAAGCGCCGCTGATCCGGTGGTCAATCCGAAGCTTTTCACCCTCGACAAGCTGGAAGAGGCGGGCAAGCACTTCAGGACCATGCGCGTCGCCTTCACCCAGGAGAAGCACCTCGCCATCCTCGATGAACCGGTGATCAACAAAGGGGTACTCGAGATCAATCGCGACCTGGGCGCCGTACGCTGGGAATTCACCGGACGCTCGGTGCTGATCTTCAAGGATGACAAGCTCCGCCGCTTCGGTGCCGAAGGCAAGGAAGAGACGGTTGCCGGGGGTAAGGACCCCAGCATCCAGACCATGGCCACCCAGATGCGATCATTCCTCGATGGCAAATGGGGGGGCATGCAGGAACTCTTCGTCATCACCCCCGATCCGGATGGCGCACCCGAGCTGACGTTCACCCCGCGCTCACAGGACCTCAAGAAGTACCTGACCAAGCTCGTCATCCGCTTCCGCGATGACCTCAGCGCCCCGCAGAGCATGCTGATGATCGCCAATGGGGATGACCGGACCGAATACCGCTTCGAGAGGCCGGAAGTGGATATCGAGATTCCCAGCGCCCGGTTCAGCAAGCCCTAGCGGGGGTAGGTCAAGGCATGCGCTTCACGCTCCTGAGGGTGAATTCCCCTTGGCGTCCCTCGACCCGCGATAATGGTTGGAGACTCGTCAAGGCGCTGGAGAAACCGTGAGCGCATCGCCGCCAGTCAACCCTAGGTCCCACCGCTGGCACTTGCTGGGGTGGTCGCTCGGCGCACTCCTGATCATCGTGGTCGCATCCCGTGCGCGCTTCACCAGCGATCTGCAGGCGCTGCTTCCGGACAACGATCCTGAGCTCAATCGCATCCTGGTCTTTCTCAACGGTCATAGCGCCTCCCACATGATCGCCATCGAGGGGTGGGCCGAAGGCGCCACCAGCGATGATGCCAGGAAATGCCTCCTGGACCTGACACCCACCCTCAATGCCGTAGGCGCCAAGCTCCTGCCGCAGCCAAGCCCCGGGTCAATGGTGCACCTGATCGATGTGCTCGAAACGCATCTGCCGGTGCTGATCACCGAGAGCCAGCTCGACGAGGTGGGCAAGCGCATGGGCCCGGAGGCGCTTCAGGACTACCTCAAGGCGCTGAAGGAACGCGCCACCCGTCCGGAGGACCAGTTCACCGCTACCGCCTCGCGCATGGATGTGCTGGCCATCGGCGGCTCCGCGATGCAGGCGCTGGCAGCACAGGTCGCCGGCACCGGCTTCGCCGATGGCGTCGTCAGCCATCCCGACGGCAAGCATTTCCTCCTACCCATGGATGTTTCCTTCGACCCCGGGAATGTGTACCTGACGGCGAAATTGATGATGACCCTCGATGCCGCCGCCAAGGCCGCCAGGGACAAGGGCGTGCATCTCGAGGTGATCGGCGCCTATCGGCACTTCAATGACAATATGACCAGCCTGTCCAAGGATTTCATCTCGACCATACCGCTGGGCATCGGCCTGATCATCGCCCTGCTCTACTCACTGACCAGATCCTGGCGGGCGGTGGTGGCCATGCATGTCCCGGCTCTGCTGGGAGTGGCAGGCGCGGTCGCCACCCTGGCCCTGGTGGGCAAGAATGTCCCGCTGCCGCTCATCGGCTTCGCCGCCACCCTGCTCGGGGTCGCGGTGGATTACGGCATCCAGATGACTGCCGCCCTGCGATCTGGCGAGCACCGGCACATCCATGCCCCCCTGCTGCGCAGCTGCCTGATCTCCGTGTGCGCGTTCTCCGCGCTGGTGCCCAGCCCGGTTCCGGCCCTGCATGTCCTCGGCATCATGGTGGTAGGCGGCCTGGTGGTGGCCTATCTGTCAGCCCGCTGGCTGCTGCCAGCAGTCGTCACCATGGAACCTATGCTCGATCCGTGGCGGAGAGTCACCGTGCCGATCCTGCACTGGTGCGAGAAGAGCGCAGGGCGCAATCTGCTGGTCGTCGCCGTCCTCACCCTGTGCCTAGCGCCTGGTCTTGCCCACCTCAGGATGATCAACGATGTGCAGAAGATGGATGGCAGCCTACCGTCCACGCGTGAGGCCCTCGATCGCTTCATGGAGCGGTGGGGAACCCTGGAATCGTCCAACTTCCTGGTCGCCAGCGCAGATACCCTCGATCATGCCCTCGAACCGGTAGCGCAGGCGCGCAGGCGGCTCGGCCTGCCGCTGTCGAGCATCGAGCAGTTCCTCCCCAGCGACGAGGAGCAGACCCGCCGCAGCCAGGCCTGGAACCGCTTCTGGAGCGCCAAGGGCGATGATTTCCGCACTCGCTTCACCGCCGACTGCTCCGTGCTGAAGATGCGTGCAGTGGCCTTTTCTGCCAGCCTCGACCGGTACCGGCCGGTGGATGATCCGCCGCATATCACCATGGCCGACTGGAAGGATACGCCGCTCGAACTGCTGCTCAGCAAGCTGGTGACCCGCAATGCCGGTGCCTGGCAGGTGGCATCGCCGGTGGATCTGATCGACCGCGATGCGATCGAAAAGCTCCCGCAACGCGTCAGCGATCTCAAGCTCGAACCGGTCTGGGCGGCGACCAGGCGCCACTTCGCCGCCCGCCTGGTCGAGGTCCTCAAGGGGGATCTCGGGAAACGGGCACTGGCCATCTCGCTCGCCATCATCGTCGCGGTGGTCCTGCTCGTGCGACGGTCCAGGCCGAGCCTGGCGATGCTCCTCCCTCCAGCCATCGCCCTGGTCTGGACCTTCGGGGTGCTTGGCTGGATGGGCGAAGAGCTGACCCCCTTCACGGTGATCGTCGGGGCGTTTGTCGGCGGGATCGGCATCGACTGCGCCGTCTTCCTGACCCAGCCGGAAGACCGAGAGCGACTTATCTCGCCCGTCATCGCCTGCATCGCCACCGCGATCTGCGGTACCGGCGCCATGCTGGTCGCCCACCACCCCCTGCTGTCCGGAGTCGGGCAGACCTTGTCCATCGGCATGAGCACCTGCCTGATCGCCTGCCTGCTCCTGACGCCGGTGGTGGCCGGCCGGCGCGCAGCCGAGCAGCGGCCGGCCGATGCGCTGCGGCCACCGGCAGTCTGATCGGGTGTCGCGCCCGCACCGGCAGGGCAGCGGGCGGGCGCTCACCACCGCCCTGAATCAGCGCCGGACCTTGCCGCTGGGGGTCATCGCGATCGCCTCGACGATCGCATAGCTGGAAGGCCGCTTGAGTGGCGCGAGACGCTCGGTGCACCAGGATGGCAGCTCCACCAGGAGGCTGTCCGGATCGCAGCCGGGCCTGACCTGGATGTCCGCGTGGACCTGCTCGCCCAGCCGCGGCTCAGGAGCGGCGCGCACCCTGCTGGCGAGCACCTGCGGATGGGCGTCGAGCACGCATTCCACCTCGAGCGGGAAGACCTTCACGCCACCGACGTTGATGACGTCCTTGATGCGACCGAGCAGGCAGACCCCCCCATGCTGGTCACGGCGGGCGCGGTCCCCGGTACGGAAGAATCCCCGCACCAGGATCTCCTCGCGCCTACGCCAGGGCTGCAGATAGGCATCCAGCATCCCAGGACCGGCGATCGCGAGTTCGCCGGGACCGTCCGCAGGGACGGGCTCGCCATCCTCAGCCAGGATGGCGACCTGATAATCGGGCAGCGGTGCGCCGAGCTCACCAGGCTGTTCGCCGATAAGCCCCGGGCTGAGGAACGGCAGGCCCACTTCGATGATGCCCAGGCCCTGGCGCACCCCCAGGCGGTGCCGGGCATGGAAATCCCTGGAGGCATCACTGTCGAGTGCGGTAGTGGTCGAGATCGCCATGCGCAGGCTGCCAGGCAGGTCATTGCCCGCCGCCAGGTCCGCCAGACGGCGAACATGGTAGGGCGAGGCGTAGATGACGGTGGCCATCCGATCACGCGCGATCGCCGCCGTCGAGCTGGCTCGCAGGGCATTGCCGAAGATGATCGCCGCCCCGACCCGGAGGTAGAGAAGGATCGAGACGGCGAAATGGTAGGCCATAGGCAGGAGCCAGAGGACGCGGTCGGAGGCGGTCAGGCCGAGGCCGCGATTGGCGGCCTCGATGCGCCTGATGATGGTGTCGTGGCCCAGCAGGACGCCCTTTGCCGCCCCGGTGGTCCCCGAGGACATGCGTAGGAAGGCGCTCCTGCCCGTGCCCAGAGGGTCAGCCTCGCGTGCATGGCCGGTCGATTTGAGCTCGAGATGGGCGAGCTCCGCCAGCGTGATGCGTGGCGGCAGCGTCACCTGCCACGGTGTCCGCAGCACGGTGATCAGGTTCTCGACCTCGGCACCCGCCAGGCTATGGTCGACCGGGACGTGGACCCCCCCTGCATGCAGCACGGCGAGGGCGACAATCAGCCCAGGCGCGCCATCGGATACGCACACGGCGACGCGATCCCCGACGAGCAGCCCCTGCCCCAGGAGTTTGCCGGCGGTCGTTGCGACCGCGCGGGCCAACTCGTCCCAGGTCAGCACCAACGGGCCGTCGGCGACGGCCATCTGGTCTGGACGCACACGGGCCTGGAGGGCGATGACGTCGGTGACACGTTCACTCATGCACCCAGCACATGCACCGGGCATCGCCAGGCAACTGGCTGCAGGCTCCGCTCCCCGAAGTGCGCGCCCGTCCGCAGGCGACTGTGCACTCCAACCCTCGCGGCCTGGGACTACATCAGCCGGAGCGCGGCGTAACCGATCTCCTGCATGGAGGTCAGCACCGTGCCCAGGAAGATCACCGCGACCGGCAGCCCGGAATACATGATCAGCAGCGAGATCATTATCTTCACCGTGAAGCTGATATGCATGATATTGATCTGCGGCACCGCCCTGGTGATGACCCCTTCGGCGAAGGTGATGGCCGTTATCGCGGTCAGGATGGGAAAGCTCATGGTCACGGCGATCGCCGAGAGATCATTCATGCCATGGGCGATCGCGGTGACGAATCCGGAGGTGAGCTGCCAGGATCCGGCGGGAATGATCTCATAGCTGCGCGCCAGGGCGGCGAAGAAGAAGTGGTGGCCATCGCTGAGGAAGAAGAGCAGCATGACCAGGTACATCATGATGTCGCCAAGCGGGCTGGAGGTGGCCAGGGTCTGGGGATCGAAATTCTCCGCCGCCGAGAAGCCGGCATAGCGGTTCAGCAGATCGCCGCCAAAGCGGATCGCCTGGATATAGAGGCTGATGATGAAGCCGAGAGACAACCCGACCATGGTCTCCTTGAGCATCAGGATGACGAAGACGGCATCCAGCGGCATGACTGCCGGCATGTGCCTCTGAGCCAAGGGCGTGATGATGGCCGTCACCGCCATCGACAGCAGGATCTTGACCTCGACCGGCGCATAGGCTTCGCCGATCACCGGTCCGGCAAGGAAGAGGGCCGCGACACGGGTGAACACCAGCAAGGCGCAGGGGACATGAGCATAGAGCGTGACCAGCGCTGAGATATCCATGCGGAAGCCCTAGCGCCGACCAGCCTGCGCGAGCATGGGCAGTGGAGCCGAGGACGCCGAGATCAACTTGTGCTCTTCCATCCGCCTAGAGCGCCCCGAAGCGGGGCAGCCCGCTGAAGAGTTCGACGCCGTAATCGGTGATCACCCGCATCATCCACGGCGCCAGCAGGACGAAGACCAGCACGATGGCGAACAGCTTGGGGACGAAGGCCAGCGTCTGCTCCTGGATCGAGGTGACTGCCTGCAGCAGTCCCACCACCAGTCCGACCACCAGGGCCGCGCCCAGCACCGGCAGCGAGAGGAGCATGCTGACGTAGAGCATCTTGCGCAGGACATCGACGAAGGCGTCATCGGGCATGAGAACCTCCCTTGGCGGCGGGTGCTATCGGCGCATGACATTCGTGCCCGATCATCGCCGCCCACGCAGCAGCAGGCGATGGCCAACGATCGGTGCGTTGGCGCTGGTCCGGCAGGCGGAACTCATGCATAGGAGGCGACCAATCCCTGCATCAGCAGGGTCCATCCATCGACCAGCACGAAGAGCAGGATTTTGAACGGCAGCGAGACGACCGCTGGCGGCAGCATCATCATGCCCAGGGCCATGAGGATCGCGCTGGTGACCAGATCGATGACCAGGAAGGGCAGGAAGATGATGAAACCCATCTGGAAGGAGGTCTTCAATTCGCTGGTGACGAATGCCGGCACCAGGGTCGAGAAAGCCACATCCTCGATGGTGTGGGGGCGCTCGTCGCCCGCCAGCCGGATGAACAGCGCCAGGTCGCTCTTGCGCGTCTGCTTTGACATGAAATCGCGCAGGGCGATCTTGGCCTTGTCGAGGGCCTGCTCCTGGCCGATCTGATCCTTCAGGTAGGGTTGGACCGCCTCGTCGTTCATCCGCTTCATGGTGGGGGCCATGATGTACATGGTCAGGAAGAGCGCCAAGCCGACCATGATCTGGTTGGGCGGCAGGGTCTGGGTGCCAAGGGCCCGGCGGAGGAACCCCAGGACGATGATGACCCGGGTGAAGCTGGTCATCATCATGATGAAGCCGGGGGCGACTGCGAGCACAGTGATGAGCAGCACGATCGACATCGCGGTGCTCAGTCCCTTGCCACCCGCCTCGGGTGACAGGCCCACCGTCAACGGCCCGAGATTGACGGACTGCACCGGCTTGGCGGGGGTGACGCTGGGGTCCTTGAGCGATGTCGATGCGAGCTCCGCGGTGGTCGTCGCCGTGGGCGAGGCGGCTGCGCGCTCCGGGTCGCTCGGCTTGTCGGCAGCCGCCTCGGCAGCCTGAATCCAGGCGCCGGACGATAGCATGAGGAGCAGCAGCAGGACCAGCCGCATCACGGCTTCTTGCCGATCAGACGGGCGAGCATGGAGGCGAAGGCGGAATTCGACTCGCTGCCTGGCAGATCACTCGCTGCGGCGGGATCCTGGTCCGCCGCCCGGCTTTGCAGGTCGAGCGTGCTCGCCGGCAGGATGGCCAACTGATGCAGTTCGTGCTCGCCCTGGCCAATGACCAGGATCTGGTCGCCGATGCGCACCAGCGAGACGGAGCGTTTGAAGGCCAGAGGCACCGTCTCGATCAGCACGAGATGCCTGCCCTTGCCCGGCATGATGCGCCTGCCCCCCCAGCGCTTGGCGGCATAGGCCAGAACCAGCGCCACCGCGACGATCAGGCCGACTGATACCAGCAAACCCATTATCGCGCGGCCAGCGACTCCTGACGAGGTGGTCTGGCCGCTCGGCTGCACCTGATTCTGTACATGGGTCCATTCCGCGTCGCTGAACAGGCTCTGAGAACCGGCCGCTGGCGGAGCGCCCGGATGGTCTGTCGTCGCCGGGCTGGCAGTCGCAGGATCGGCAGCCGGCGCGGCAAGATGCACCAGTGCCACGAGCAGGAGAGCCGCACACGCAAATCGCATCGTTGACATCCTCGACGCCGGCGATGACAAAGACCACAACCGGTCTCGGACCATGCCCAGGCTGCTGGTACCAGGCATACGGCGTGCCAGGTGGCAGCCGACCCATTCAGCCCGCCGTGCATGGCTATGCCCTCCCTTCTGGCACGGAAGTCGCTATATTGCCGTGGAGATGGCGCCCCCCAACGAACAACGCATCCTCCTCTCCCAAGCGACCGCAGGAATGATATTGTCGCGACCGGTTGCCTTGCCCAACAAAGTGGTGCTCTGCGCCCGTGGGCTCGAATTGTCCGATATCATGATCATCCGCCTGATGAGCCGAGGGATCAAGCGCGTCTACGTCCAGGGCAATCCGCTTCCCGGCATCGGCCATGACGCCTTCGAGGAGAGCATCCGCAAACTGCATGAACGATTCAGCCGCGTCACCCATGTACCCCTGATGCTCTCCCTCGCTCAACTGGTCGAGAAGGCGATCGTACGGCGTCTATGAGCATACCGCTCGCAACTATAGCTGCACGCATGGTCTCAGTAACGGGGGCAAGCTTCCCACGCAGCCTCGACAAGCTCGATCGCCTGATAAACCAGCAGACGGTGCCGACCCAGGTCGTGGCGGCCGTCCTGGGCACCGATCCCATGCTCTCAGCGCAGATCCTGGCCGAGGCCAATGCCACCTCGACCAGCGACATCACCCAGCTGTCGGCCGCCATGCTCCATATGGGACTGGGTTCGGTACACGGACTCGTGCGCGCCGCCACCCCGGTGCCCGAAGAGCATCGCAAGGCGCTGATGGCGTGCTGGACCCAGGCGGGTGCCTGCTCCACCATGACCCAGCTGCTGGCGAGCGCCTGCTCCTCCCGACTGCAGGCCCATTACGATGACGAGACGCTCCAGGCCGCCGGCCTGCTCCATGACATTGGCACCATCATCGCCATCTTGCAATTCCCCGACGAGTACCAGCGCGCATGCACCCGCCTGGAGCAGGAGCTGGTGCCGTTCCCTACCCTGCTCAAGGAGGAGCTCGGGGCCGATACCGCCCAGCTCGGCGCGCTCCTGGCCCAGACCTGGCGCCTACCCCCGCTGCTCATCTCCTGCATCCGCCATCACGCCCAGCCACGGGGCACGGACAGCTTCCGCGAGGTCGTCTCGCTGGTGCATGTGGCGCGCATCCTCGTGCGAGCCTGCGGCTTCCACTGCGAACGCGATCGCTTCGTCGAATGCCTGGATGAGGATGTGCTGCGGCAGCTCGACCTCCATCTGTACGATTTCGAGCGCCTGATCGAGCAGTTCCTCGATCAGATGGAGGAGCGCGAGCTCTATGAGGGCCTGGTCGGCGGCAAGACCGGCCTCAATCCAATCATCCGCCAGTGACCCCGACTGGCGTCCCTCCCCCTTGCCCCCTCGCCGATGAGAATAACCTTCCCGGCCTGCGAGAAGCCCATGAATGATGTCCGACCGGAATCAGCGACTGCCAAGCGACCCGCCGAGGTGATGAAGAAGCTGGTGGCCCTGTGCAAGAGCCGGGGATTCGTCTTCCAGTCCTCGGAGATCTACGGCGGCCTGAAGTCGGCCTACGACTACGGCCCGCTCGGCGCCGAGCTCAAGCGCAACCTGATGGGCGAATGGTGGCGGGACATGGTCACCACGCGCGAGAACGTCGTCGGCATCGATGCGTCGATCATCATGCATCCGGACGTCTGGCGCGCCTCTGGACACGCCGCCGGCTTCAGCGACCCCCTGGTCGACTGCAAGATCTCCAAGGAGCGCTTCCGCGCCGACAAGGCCCCCCGTCCTGCGGTCGGCAGCGAGCTGCCGATCACCTGCCCTGATAAGGGCGTGGCCAAGGACTGGGCAGATCAGATCCGCAAGCAGTTCGGCGTCGAGCTGGAGCGCGATGGCAACGTACTGCGGGGACTGCGTGCAATTAGCGCCACGGAATTCGGCTTCTTCGCCCGCGCCGCGAACGCGCCTGAGAAGACCTGGCCATGGCGTGGCTACGTGTCGCCACTGTTCGGCTCGCCTTTCCTGAGCGAGGAGCGGCAGTTCAACCTGATGTTCCGCACCGCCCTGGGTGCCGTCGATCCGATGCAGGAGGTCTCCACCATCCTCAGCGAGCTGACCGCCCAGGGCGACCTGAATGCTGCGGTCCGCGCGCGCTTCCCCGGCGAGGCAGCCGATGCCGAGCATATGATCAGCAAGGCCCTGCGCGACAACGACCGCGGACGGCTTCTGCGTTCCGTTATCGAGACCATCACCTTGCCGACCATGGCCTATCTGCGCCCCGAGACCGCGCAGGCGATGTTCGTGCAATTCAAGAATGTGCTCGACAGCCAGGGCCTGAAGCCCCCCTTCGGCATCGCCCAGATGGGCAAAAGCTTCCGCAACGAGGTCACCGTCGAGCACTTCATCTTCCGCTCCTGCGAATTCGAGCAGATGGAGATGGAGTTCTTCTGCGAGCCCGGAACGCAGCGCGAATGGATGAGCTACTGGAAGGAGCAGCGCATGAATTGGTGGCAGCGCTATGCCAACTACAAGGAGGACTTCCGCTTCCGCCAGCATGGGAAGGACGAGATGGCATTCTATGCCGACGACTGCTACGACGTCGAATACAAGTACCCATGGGGCTGGGGCGAGCTCGAAGGCATTGCCAGCCGGACCGACTACGACCTCAGCCAGCACGAGAAGCATAGCGGCGTCACGCTCCAGTACGTGGACCAGGAGAAGGCTGGTCCCGATGGCAAGAAGCCGTGGAAGTACAAGCCATTCGTCATCGAACCCGCCGCAGGCGCTACGCGCGCGCTGCTGTGCTTCCTGATTGATGCCTACCACGAGGAGGAACGGCGCACGGCTTCAGGGGAAGTCGAGATCCGCACTGTGCTCAAGCTGCATCCTCGTCTAGCACCGATCAAATGCGCCGTCCTGCCGCTGGTACGCAAGGATGGCATGCCGGAGAAGGCCCGCGAGATCATCGGTCAGATGCTAAAGGCCGGGATCAATGCCAAATACGATGAGAAGCATGCCATCGGCAAGCGCTATGCCCGCCACGATGAGATCGGCACGCCCTGGTGCGTCACCATCGATGGCCAGACTCTGCTGGATGGCACGGTGACCCTGCGCGATCGGGATACCACGCAGCAGGTGCGCATCCTCATCGCCGAGGTGGTCGCCACCATCCGTGCAAGGCTCGATGCCTGAGGCCCTGGGGCTGGCGCAGACTGCCGGGGGCAAGCGCCAGCTGGCGGCATGATGGGCAGAAGGACAGCGCCTGATCAGGCCTGCTGCGCTAGCGGCTCATCGCGCCATGCGCTGAGCAGCTGCACCAAGCCTGGGCCTCGGCGACGATAGCTCCACAACCTGGGATCACCCGCAGTGCAGATCCGCGGGGCCTCAAGCAGGACGACGCCGTGCGCGCGCAGGTCCGTGGCGATGGCCACTTTCAGATCCAGCCGCGCGTGCCCTGGCCGAGACGGGGAGAGCGATTGCGCGGGCCAACGGCGCGCATCCAAGACGGCGGCATCGACCTCATAGCGCTCGCCGCTGATCCCCGGGCCGATGAATGCCTGCCACTGCGCCACTGGCTGACTGGAGATCTGGGCGAGCTCCTGCACCAGCCGACCGACGATCCCGGCAGCCGTACCCCGCCAGCCGCAATGGGCCAGGGCCAGGGCATCTGCAGCGATCAGGCACAGTCCGGGGCAGTCGGCGCCAAAGACCCCCAATGCCGTGGACGGGTCGGAGGAGGCCAGTCCATCGGCGATCATGAGCTGGTCGGCCGGAGCCGGACATCTGACGACCAGCGACCCATGGATCTGCGCCGGAACCACCAGTGCCTTGGCGACCCCCAGGGAGGCGAGCCATGCACTGCGCCGCTCGGGATCGCGCTGATCGCCTGACGCTGCGGTGCTGAAGGCAATGCGGACACCTCCGGGGAGGCGCCATTGGAGAGCGGGGAGCAAATCGTCCGTCATGGCACCCACGATGATTGCCGGGCAGTCGAACATCACAATATGTCAATCTCCCGGCTCGCCGTTCCACCAGAGTCGTTCCCATCGGGTACACCCGTCTGCAGCGGCGGGCGGCAGCACACGCCCTGCGAATCGGCATTTCCGGTCGGACCGCCTCCAGAATGGTGCCCTGGTGCGGTGCGCCCACCGGGCAAGCGCTTATGGCAGCACGGCGAGTACCGGCCAAGCATGCTGCCACATCATCGTCTGCACAGCGAGAGGGCCGACGCTTGCCACGCGTGCGCTCCCGATTCTAGGCCAGATGCAGGGATGCCGGCAGACCCGACTGCCAAGCCGAGCAAGTGGAAATGAGGCGAGGAATGCACATACTGCCATCATGCATGTGCGTCTGATCGGATTGCCTTCAGATCTGCAAGTGCCTTTAGGCACTTCGGTTCTCGGAAGGGGTGGCGACTGCTCCCTGCATGTCGACGATCCGCGCCTCAGCCGCCACCATGCCCGCTTCCATTTCGATGGCGACAGCCTTGCTGTCGAGGATGCCGGCAGCACCAACGGCGTACTGGTCAATGGAGACCGCATAGCGGGTCTCACCGGGCTGAAGAACGGCGATGATCTGGTGTGCGGACCCTGCCGCTTCTCGATCTCGATGGATGAGACGATCCGCAGCTCGCCCAGCGAGTTGCTGCCTCAACCGGAAACCGTACCTGGGCGTTCGACCGAGACCATGGAACCCATCGAAGGCGGGCCAGACTACAGCGCTGGCCGACGGCTCAATCCCATCATCGCCGCCGCGGTCTCGAACGGGAGTGAGACCGGATCCAGCAATAGGCTCCATCCGCATGAGATCTCGGAGGGCACCACCTCGGCCCTGGCTGCCCGCCGGGTACGCAAGACGGTGGTGAGCGGCAGCGATGCTATCGAACCGAACTCCGCCGCATCGCCCGAGTCACCGGAGGCGCAGCCGTCTCCCGCACCGCGCAAGGATCGCACGACCGGCCTGGTGCCGGCGGACTACAAGCAAGACGATCAGATCGCCCTGCAAGCCGAATATACCGATAAGAGCAGCAATTCGAGGCCAGCGATCTGGCGCAGGGGCCTTGCGGGCCTCCTCGATTCGCTACAGACCGCGGTGGTGATGACGATCGTATCTGCACCGCTGCTGTTGCTCGGCTACGTCATGGGCCTCAAGCGGGCGGGTGCGATAATGGACGGTGGCCTGCCGCACCTGGTCGACCATCCCCTCCAGCCAGCCCATCCTGTCGAGATCGCCACCAGCCTGCTCTCGCTCAGCGGCATCGATCGCGCCAGTGCGCTGGTCGCCCAGCTCTATCACCGCGACGACCAGCAGGCCTTCCTGAGCTTCTTCTCCTGCTCGACGGCGGCTGTGCTGGCAGCCATGCTGGTCGTGGTCCTCGGACTGGTATCATCCACAGTGCTGCATGGTGGGCCTTTCTGGCATCGCTTCCTCGGTATCGAGATCGTCGAGCACCAGACCGGGTACTTCCCGACCTGGATGCGGTCGCTTGCTCGCTGGTTGCTCTTCGCGCTGCTCATCGTCGCCTCGCCGATCGGCCTGCTCTTGAGCCGCGGGCTCCACGACCGCTTCAGCGGCTGCCGCGTACGCTCCCGCCGCCGTTGAACTGCTTGCGAGGCTGCGGCGATCGCCAAGCTGGCGCCTCCCTCGGGAATCGCCATGCTCGACCTGATCACCGCCCCGTTGGTCGCCCATATCGCCGCTCATCTCGGCGTGCCAGCCTCCGCCATTTCCGCCTTGATCACCACGCCGGCCAAGGGGGTGCAAGGGGATGTCGCCATCCCCTGCTACCAGCTCGCAAAGGCCCGTGGCACCTCTCCGCCTGCGCTCGCCACCGAGCTGGCAGCCATGCTCGCGACGACAGGCATCCAGGCCACCCCGGTCGGCCCTTTTCTCAATGTGACGTTCGCCCCGACCCAGGTAGCGACCACCCTGCTGGGAGTGCTGGCGCAGGCTCCGCTTACCGCCCTGCGCACCAGCCTGGGTGCGGGCAAGACCGCATGCATCGATTTCTCCAGTCCGAACATCGCCAAGCACCTGGCCTTCCACCACATCCGCTCGACGATGATCGGCAACGCGCTCGCCCGGCTCTACGAGGCGGCGGGATACCGGGTGGTGCGGATCAACTTCCTTGGCGATTGGGGGACGGCATTCGGGAAGCTGATCGCCGGCTGGAAACGGGACCAGCTGACCCTGGCCGATCTCGCAGGCTCAGCGGATAAGGTCACCTTCCTCCATGACCTCTACGTGCGGATCTCCAATGCCGCCAAGCAGGATGCCGGGGTAGAGGTGGAAGCGCGCCACTGGTCCAAGCGGCTCGAGGATGGCGATGCCGAGGCACGCCATCTCTGGCAGCTATTCAAGGATGTCAGCCTGCAGGAATTCAAGCGCGTCTATGCCCTGCTGGGAGTCGATTTCGATTCCTGGAAAGGCGAGGCTTTCTATGAGGACAAGATGGGGCCGGTGCTCAGCGAACTCGAAGGCAAGGGTCTCACCAAGCTTGACCAGGGCGCGCTGGTCGTCGACCTGAGCAGCCTGGGATTCAAGAAACCCGCCCTGCTGAAGCGGGCGGACGGCGGCACACTCTATGCTACCCGCGATCTCGCCGCCTGCGACGATCGCTGGAAGGACTACCAGTTCGATCGCTCGCTGTACGTGGTCGACCTGGGCCAGGCACTGCATTTCAAGGAGTGGTTCGCCATCGCCAGGCTGCTCGGCCGGCCGTATGCCGATCGCCTCCGTCATATCGGTTTCGGCATCGTGCTGATGTGGAATGACGACCCTGGAGAAGGCCAGCAGCCTGGATGGGCACGCGTAGCGACCAGGAAGGGCAAGGTCATGCTGCTGCGCGAGGTGCTCGAGGAGGCGATCGACCGCGCACGAGCGGTCATCGCCGAGAAGAATGAGGAGATCATCGGCGAGGAGCGGGAACGGATCGCGATCGCGGTAGGGGTCGGTGCGGTGGTCTTCAACGACCTCAAGAGCGGGCGGACCAATGATGTGAAGTTCCGTTTCGAGGATGCCCTGCGATTCGATGGCGAGACCGGGCCCTATCTGCAGTTCGCCCATGCCCGCCTGTGCTCGATCGAGAGGAAATTCAGCGAGGCGCATCCGCATGCGCCCAACGGCGACCATTCGCTGCTGACCCGCGAGGACGAGAAGCAGGTGCTTTTGGCCATCGCCCGCCTGCGTGCGGCACTCGAGCGCTCGGTCGAGAGCGATGAACCCAGTACCCTCGCCAGCGCCCTGCTGGCAATGGCCGGGCAGGTGGCGAGCTGGCTGACCAATGGCAACCACGACCACGACGCCCGGATACTGTGCGCAGACTCCGGGCTCTCTGCAGCGCGCTTGGCGCTGGTGCGCTGTTCCCGTGCCTGCCTCGGGGAAGGTCTGCGGCTGATTGGTCTGCAGGCGCCGGAACGCATGTAGCGGTGTGTCTGATGTGCAGTTGGCCGGCTATTGCCGCTAGCAGGCCGCAGCCGATCGCCATCATGTTGCATCTACCCACTGCTGTGCCCCCCGGCACCTCACCGAGCCAACCATGCCCACGCTGTATTCCTCCCTCGGCATCGCCTATGGCACACAGCCACGTCAGAGCTGCGACATCTTCATCCCGGAGAGCCAGGATGACAGCACCCTGGTCGCCTGCTTCCATGGCGGCTGGTGGAGCCATGGTCGCCACGAGGATCTGCGCGCGTTCTGCCTCCACCTCGCTGAGCTCGGACGGCCATGCGCCGCCATCGGCTACCGCCTGCTCGGGGAAGGCGCTCGCAGTGGACAGGATGTGATCGACGATGCCCGCCTAGGCACCCTGAAGGCAATCGAGGAGGCGGCCTGCGCCGGCTCGAATCCGGCATCGATCGTACTGCTCGGCAGTGGCAGCGGCAGCCTGATTGCGATGGCCGTCGCAACGCAATTGAGCCAGGATGCGAAGCTCCACGTACGCGGCGCGATCGCCTGCGGCGTCTCGCCGACCCTGGAGCAGTGGGAGGGCTGCAGTGCCACCGTCGCCAAGGCATTGGACCAGTTCGCCGGCACGCAACGCCACGCCTTCAGCCCCCTGCACCTGCAACCCGATCTGCTTCCGCCGCTGCTGCTTCTGCATGGCGACAATGATCTCGAGGTCCCCGCCAAGCTTGCCCAGCGGCTGCATGCACGGGTGGTCGAGGCCGGCGAGGTGAGCACCCTCGCCATCCTCAGCGGTCTCGGCCATCAATTCATCGAACAGCCCTTCGAGCGAGGCGCGAAGGCCGCCCTCGAACGCATCCTGCCCTTCCTCCAGGAGCATGCCCGTACCCCGGAGCGCGAGCAGTTGTTTGCCGGGCGCGGACAGGGCTAGAGGGCGTGGAGTTTCCCTCACGGTGCGCCACGCCGCACCGCCCGACCTTATCCTGAATCCTTCACCAGGTACGCGGCACCGCTGCCTGCAGGGCCGGTGTGATGGTATGCTCTGGCGATGGGCGGATGCGCGGCGGTTGACTTGCCGCAGCCACCAGGACCCTCTGCTTCTCCATCCTGCCGATGCCGGGCTGACCGATGACCCTCGTCCCAGTATCCAGCCAAGGACGACCATGCGCATACGGCCCCTGATCCTGCTGTCGTTCGCCGCACTGCTGGCATGCCCCGTTGACACCTGCGCCGCCGACAGCGCGACCACCACCGCGGTGGCGACCATCCAGCATTTCCGCCATCTGCGCATTGCCATAACCGCCAGCGCTTCCCTGGACGGCCGGCTTGCCAGCATCCTCGATCCATCAGGCAGTGAACTCGGGGTCGGGCGCCTAGTCGCCAGTGCGGGCAAGGCGGCTGCCATCATCATGCTCCCCATGCCCACCGCCGGGCATCCCTATTGCGATCTGACCTGCGTCATCCCCGGCCAGCCGGCCACCCGCATCGAGATTCCAGACATCGACGCAGCGCGACGCGTGGCATTCGCCGAGTTGCCGATCCAATTTCGCTCCACGGTGTTCTCTGGCATGAAATTCCCAAACTGCGAATTCCGCGATGCCAACCTGGCCGAGGACCTGGTCGGGACCTACTCCCTGACTACGACCTTCTATGATGCGGACTTCGCCGAAGCCGCCGCACCGGTGAGGACCGGCCGCTATGGCGCCATGGTCGTGGCCCATGGCAGCGATGGCTCTACCACTCAGCGTTACATGACTCTCTACCACCTGGGTAGCGATGCCCACTGGCGCGAAGCCGCACTCACCGTAAGCGGGCTCACCTTCCCTCCTGCGCTTGAGATCGACCCGCTGGTGCTGGGTGAGCGTGGCGGCGTGCTGGGTGATTTCCTCAAGAGCCGCTTGAACGGCAATGGCGAAGACGGACCTCCGGCCGCACAGCTGCTCGCCTGGCTGCACGAGGACAAGCCGGGCAGCGGCCCGGTGACCTTCCGCTCAAGCCCGGCCGAATGCGATGCCCGGTGGTGGTTCAGCCTGCGGAAGCGCCTGGGCCTGGTGCAGCATCGCTATCTCAGCTTCCTGCCCAAGGGCTATGAGGGCGGCACCGGCACCTATCCCCTCATGCTTTTCCTGCATGGCTCCGGCGAGAGGGGACTGGATACCGAGGACGTCAGGAAGCATGGACCGCACAAGTACCTGATGAGCCACGACAATCCCTTCATCATCATCGAGCCGCAATGCGATCCCGGTCAATGGTGGCATGCATGCTCGGTCATCGATCTGCTGAATGAGGTATGCGGTAAATTCCGCGTCGATCCGCAGCGGGTGTATCTGACCGGCCTGAGCATGGGTGGGTTTGGAACCTGGGCGACGGCGGGCGAATTCCCCGAGCGCTTTGCCGCCATGGTTCCGATCTGCGGGCGCGGCGATCCTGCAGAGGCACGGCGGATGAAGGATCTGCCGATCTGGGCCTTCCATGGCGCGAAGGATCCCACCGTTCCGGTCAAGGACAGCCAGGACATGGTCGATGCGATAACCGCCATCGGTGGCCGAGTGGTGCTGACCATATACCCCGAGGCCCAGCACGATTCATGGACTCAGGCCTATAACACCCCAGCGCTCTATGAATGGCTGCTCAAGCAGCGCCTGGGCAAGCCGGACCAGGCGGCAGCCGTTCCTCGCTGACTGCACGGCCGCCTCGCCAAACGCCCTGGCAGTCAGCGATGGCGAAATCCCGGTCGATGGATGGCCGAGGTCAGGTAGTCTCCCCAATCCTTCTCGAAGAAGATCCTCTCCAGGTCGACAATCGCGCGCAACGGCCTGATCTCGGTGGTGAAGCGGCTCCCATCAAAGCGCAGAACCAGCTTATCGTGCCGATGTGCGAGATCCTCGGCGATGAAGCGGTACTCCTCGAGCGCACCGCTCCGGTCGCGCGGCACCAGCGTTCCAGCTGGAGAGCGGTAGGCACGCGCGCCCCGACTGCCCCCGCCGCGAGAGAGATGATGCGCGATCGAGAGCAGGACCGCTTCGCTCGCAAGCGCTAGATGGCGGCAGCGGAATGCCTCGGCGACCTGGCTCGCTCTTCGGCAGCAGACGCCCTGCGCCCAGATGCTCTCGCGCAGTCCACTGGCCGCACTCAAGGCAGGCTGTACGCCATCAGCCGAGCAGATGAATCCTGCATGATCAGACATGCGGGCCTGAATCGTCACCTTGGCGCTGGCCGGATCGATCGATCCTGCGTGCACACCCTGGTCGGCGAGCGCGTCCACGATCAATGCCATCGCCTCCCTCACCTGGCACATCGCCGAAGCGCACAGCTCCGCTTCGGGCAGTGCCTGCCCGCGAGCATGGATCTGCTGCGCGCACCGATGGGCGGATACCTGGCCAGCGTTCAAGGCCGCCCCCCCGGGCCTGGTGACACCATGGGTGCCGCTGACCTCGCCAACCGCGAAGCAATTGCCGAGCGATGACTCGCACCAGAGATCGACCGCCACCCCGCCATTCATGTGCTGATTGTTGACATTGAAAGGGAGCGGATCACGTGAGATGTCGTGGCCATGCATGCGGAAGAGATCGATCGCCAGTGGATTCATCTTGCGCAGGCGCTCGATCGGGGTCGGCAAGAGAGCTTCGGCCCGGGCCAGGTAGGCATGGACATCGTCGTCCAGATCGCCAGGGCTGAAGGCCATATCGCCAGCTCTCGCAAGGACATTCCTGGTGAAGTCCATATAGATCGTCCTGCCCAGCGAGGATTCCCGATGGATGGCGAGATCGAGCAAAGAAGATCCGAAATCGAGCATGCGGCTGGCATGGAAGGGCCATTGATAGCCCTTGCGGAAGATATTCGCCGCCACCTCGCGGGTGCTGCGGTAGCATTCTGCCAGGAAATGATGTTCCCTGCCATCCTCGCCGCGCGAGTAGATGTCCGGCATGACCTGGACATAGGTGCCGGACAGGTTCCAGGGGAAGTCGGACCGCCTGGTGCCGATGCCGAACTGGCTTTCGCTGAGATTGGTCACTTCGATGCCCGCCTCGAGTGCGAGCCCCAGTCCGCCATAGCAGTGCGGCGGATAGACCGAATCGCGGTAGAGCTCCCCAGGGCCGCCATTCGCTAGCACGACGCTGTGGGCGCGGATGAGCACGAGGCCATGGTGCTGGCTCCGCCGTTCCTGGTCGATCGCCAGGACTCCGACGATGCGTCTGGCCTGCCCATCGCCATCGGTGAGGAGACGGATGACCTCGCATTTGCGCAGGAACGGGACCCCCAGGCGGATCGCCTCGTCCGCCAGCACCTTGACCATCAGCCGTGAGGTCCTGGGCCCGCAGCTGGTTGCGCGGCCGACCTCATCATGATCCGTCTGGTAGCGCAGCGCCGCGCCAAAGCGGTCCTGCGGCAGGGGCAAGCCAAGGTATTGCAGGGTACCGAGGGTCTGCAGCGAGCCTACCGACTCGATGTACGCAGTGTCGAGATCCATGCACCCGCCGGCAGCGATGGCCTGGGCCAACTTGATGAAGTCGTCGCCGCTTCGGCTCGTTCCCGCGGTATGCAGGGTCTGCTTGTCCGACCCCGAGCAGGCGCTGGTACCGCCGAAGAGGGACATGCTCGCCACCAGGACCGCCTCACCGCGGCGCTTCAGCTCCACCGCCGCCCGCAGACCGGCAGCGCCGCTGCCCACCACCACCGTCCCAGTCGTCAGCAGCGGCAGATCGAGGTCACCGACGCGGATCGCATGCGTAGCGAGGTCGGCCTTGGAAATGCGCGGCATGGGCACATCGGTGAGTGCATCGAGCAGGGATTGGGGAATGGCATCGCCCATGCAGGTTCCTTGATCATGAAGGCCAGCTTCCGAGACTACCGCCTTCCCGGGCAGGTGGTATCCTGCAGGCCTCCACCTGCCGCCTCCGCTCAGCTTTTTCTCCAATCCGGCGCCCCGAACATGGTCGATCCCACCCCCCTCGTCTCGTCGTCCGCCTATTGGGTCGATGACCTGAGCCCATTCATCATCCGCTTCGGAGCGACATCGAACTGGGGCATACGCTGGTACGGGATGGCCTATCTTGCCGGGCTCGCCTGGGGATACTGGATGCTGATCCGCTGGGCGGTCGCTCAGCGTTCGCCGGTCATGAAGCAGGAGATCCAGGACTTCGTCCTCTATGGCGGCCTGGGGATGATCATCGGCGGCCGCCTCGGCTACTGCCTCCTCTACGGGACACACGAACTGCTCAGCAATCCCCTCTACCTTTTCAAGCTGTGGGAAGGGGGGATGGCGAGCCATGGAGGCATCATCGGCCTGATCATCGGCACGGTCCTGTTCGCACGACGTAGCGGCAAATCGCCGATGGTTCTTCTGGATATCATCGCCGCCACCGGCCCGATGGGCATTGCCCTCGGACGGATCGCGAACTTCATCAATGGCGAACTGTGGGGCAGGCCGTCGACCGTGCCGTGGGCGGTCATCTTCCCCAATTCCGTCGCACCCCCTCCGGGACTGCCGCAGGCCGAAGCCCATGCCTGGCAGATCGCCAATGCCGTCCCGCGACATCCCAGCCAGCTCTATGCCGCCTTCCTCGAGGGCTTCCTGCTTCTCCTCATCCTCATGCCCATCCACGCCCGCCATCGTCGGCCTGGTCTGACCGGCGGGCTGTTCTGCATGCTGTATGCCATCGCCCGGTTCATTGACGAGTTCTTCCGCGAGCCCGATGTCGGGCAGCCTGGATCACCAGGACACGACGCCATACTCGGCTTCATGAGCAAGGGCCAGGCCTTCACCATCCCCTTCTTCATCGCCGGCGCGATCGCGGTCATCTGGGCATGGAGACGGCCTGCCAGGCCAGATCTCTATGTGGCTCAGGCACAGAGCGCCTCCCAGTCCGGGACGAGCTCGTCCCGGCCGGCGCATGAAGCTGGTGGCAGCGGCCAGGATTGAGCACCACGCCAGGGCCCGAGAAGACCTGCCCGGTGAATATGCCATGCCGAGCGCCTGACACCGGACTATGCCATGGGGATGAACGACAACTTCCACACCCAGTTCCGGATGCTGGCGCATAGGCATGTCAGCTGACCGCCAGGTATCGGGCGGATTGCGCCAGTACCGCTAGGCCCCCTTGTAGGTGCCTCTGAGCCAGCCGTAGAGGGCATCGCCCGGGCAGATGCTCTTGTTGAGATCGCGATGGCCGTAGGTCCTGGACTTGCCGACCCGGTACTTGTCCCGTTCATCATCCAGGAATGCCCACAGCGCCGAGAGCTGGCGCTGGGTCGGGAGCTTGGTTTGGAAATCTCCGATAACCGAGATGCCCAGGTTGTTGGGATTCTCCGAAAGCACGTGAGCACCTTGGAAGCGTGCAGGGCGGCCCTCGTAGATCTTGGCGTCCCGACCGACGATGAAATGATAGCCGATGGCTGCCCAATGACGCTCGTTGCGATGGTAGCGCTCGATGCGCCTGATGACCTCGACGTCCGGCAGCTCCGCAAGCCCCGGATGTTCCCCGGTATGGTGCAATGTGATTCGCGTCACTTCCCCCATCAGGCGATTGTTCCCCGCCAGGGGCTGAGAGGTCCAGGCCGACCGCGGTACCAGCACATAGCCACCGACCGGCGGAGGCGCGATCTTCTCATGGGTATCGACATCCTCGCTGCTGGTCGCCGGCGGCGCCTCCGATCCGGCGAGCTCCGCGGCATCCTGTGCCGACAGCGGGTCAGGGCCGATCGCCACCGCACCAGGTATCCAAAGCCGGGTATTCGAAGTCAGATGGGGCGTGGAGAGATTGTTAGCATCGATGATTGCTTGAATGGAGATGCCGCTCCGTCGGCTCACTGCGGAAAGGGTGTCGCCTTCGACCACCAGATACCACAGGCCGCCATTGCGGTCGTTTCGCCCTTCCTGCGCCCCACGCTGCGCACAACCAGTGAGAAGGAGCGCAGTGCCGGCGGCTAGTAGCCGACGACGAGACAGTTCAGTTTGCATGGGTCATCAGATTGACGAGACCTGCGGCACTTGCAACAGAGACATCGACTATCTTTAACGCCATCCGGTCGGGCGCAGGACAAGAATGTTCATGCGAGCCGTTATGTCAGGGAACAGCGACCACCGGACAGCGCTTGCGCCATCAATCCATAGCGGGCTTGCGGGGCGCCACCTCACCGTCGACTCTCTGCCCCCGCTCGGGGCCACCTGCTTGCTCGCCAGCCGGTCGGGCATTCAACGGCCAGGAGGCGCCGATCGAAGCCTTACCGTGGCGCTGCACGGCCAGTGCGGCGCCTGACGGCGCAGCAATCGATCAATGGGTAATGTCCAGCCGCATACGGAGGACAGGCTATCCTTGTCTGCAAAACGCTAAATATCCGCTTTCGCAGTTATTGAACGCATCTCTGAGCCGATCAGCAGCCAGTATCCGAGCTGCCCAGTCATGGAATATCAACATTAAAGAACCAGAATGCCGTATTCTTAGCTCGACCGATCGCCGATCGATGCTGGGGCCAAGGATGGGGAATGTTCACGATGGCGCGGCTGCCCAGCGCTTTTCCCGATGTTCAGGCACTCATTAAATATCATAAACGGGATAGATAGTGTGAAAATGCTCTTTACTTATTTGCATTTATATTGTCTAATGAGCCCTTCGTTGATATTCAATAAACCACCCCAGGAGTTCCCCATGCCTTCACTGGCCCAATTGCTCGCAACCAAGATTAAGGAAAGCAATCTCGCTGTTACCGTCGCCGCAAAGAAGGCCGGGATCAGCTTTCCCTCCTTTTATTCCGCTCTCCATGGCAAATCGTCACCGAATGCACGCAGCGTCAATAAGTACGCCGCCTTCCTCGGCATCAGCGCCGCCGAAGTCCAATCCGCATCAGGGAAGACTGCCAAGGCCGCCACAGGCAAGAAGGCGGCAGGCAAGGCGAAGCCCGCCAAGGCCACAAAGGCAAAGGCTGGCAAGAAGGCGAAATCCCGTGGTCGTCGCGGTCGCCCCCCCGGCTCGAAGAATAAGGCCTCGGCGAAGGCTGCATCGAAGGTGAATTCCAAGGCCATCGCCGCCCTGGCTTCATCGTTCAAGAAGGCAACCATCCTGCTGACCAAGGCCGGCAAGCTCCTCAGCAAGCTCGCCTGATAGCGTCGCGTATCGAAGCACGACGCGCCAGGAGATCCTGGCGCGTCGTGCGTTTGAAGCTTACCGTGACCGGCTGCCATCATCCACCCCTGTACCTCGCGCTGGCAACCATAGGCCCGTCCCTCGCACGGCTCGTGCGCCGGATTTTCAAAGGACGAGTTCAGCGCACCGAAACGCCAGGCTGATCGCGCCAGCTGGGCCGGTCGCAGCATGGGTACGAGGCATCGAACCGGTGATCCGGCGCTCCATCCAGCCTCTGGGGCGCGGCCTCTCCCAGGCAGCACTTGTGCTCCCAGCGGTTTCATCAGGATCTCCGCCCATGTCGTTGGTCACCCAAGTATCCAGCTTCCCATACGGGATATCGAGCAACGATCCGCTCGACCTGCTGATGAAGAGCGGCTTCACCGTGCGCCTATCGCCACACCGCCGCAAGCACACGCCCGCAGAGACCGCCGCCTTGCTTGGCGACATCGATGTGCTCCTGGCCGGCACCGAGCCACTGCCTGCCGAGGTGCTCGCACGAGGATTGCCGAGGCTCAAGCACGTGGCACGCGTAGGCGTCGGCCTCGATGGGCTCGATGTCGCATTCTGCATGGCCAACGGCATTGCCGTGACCTATACGCCCGATGCCCCGGCCCGCAGTGTGGTCGAGCAGGTCTTCGCCATGCTCATCGCCCTGGGTCGCCGGTTCATCGAAGCCCACGAGGGCATGCGTCATGGCAAATGGCAACGCTTCACTGGCGTGCTGTGGCAGGGCAAGACGCTCGGCGTGCTTGGCTGCGGACGAATCGGCAAGCAGGTCGCGGTCATCGCCCGCGCCTTCGGCATCAACGTCCTGGCCCATGACCTGGTTGAAGACCATGCCTGGGCCCGCGAGCACCAGATCGAATACGTGGGTCTCGATGCCCTGCTCGAGCGCAGCCTGGCGGTTACCATCCATCTCCCATATACCCGGGCGACCAAGAACCTCCTCTCGCGACAGAAGCTCGAGCGCATGCGTCGCGGCTCGTACCTCCTCAATACCTGCCGTGGCGAAGTCCTCGACGAGGCCGCCCTCTACGATCTGCTGACCAATGGCAGGCTCGCTGGTGCGGCCCTCGATGTCTACCATCAGGAACCATACCAGGGACCATTGCGCAATCTTCCCAATGTCTTCCTGACCTGCCATCAGGGCAGCTGCAGCTTCGATGGACGCCATGCCATGGAGATGCATTCAGCCGAGAATGCCGTGGCATATTCTACTGGCGCGCCCATCAGCCCTGAGCGCATCGTCTGGCTCCCCGGCATGGCTGCTCCGGCCGTGGAACTCTACTGACCGAGCATTATTGACCTCCGCTGGCATCAGCGATAGTCAGGGCGACGGCCGGCGTGCCCGCGCTGCCGCCGACGCAGACGCCGTCCGAGATCGCCTTCCGCCATCGAGCGCCACACACACCCACCAAGGAACAGCATATGGCCACCACCGCCGACGCAGACCTCATCCTGAAACTTTACGATCTCCGCCGTGAGTCCGTCTGCCGCAAGGCGCGCGAATTCTTCGCTGGCTGGACCCCTGCGGATGCCAATGAGGCCAAGACCGTCGGCTCGGCCTTCGGCCGGCAGGACAATGCCTACGTCCGCCAGGCAACCACCTATTGGGAGATGGCCTTCTCGCTAGTCAACTCCGGAGCGATCGATGCCGAACTCTTCGCGAAGAATTGCGGCGAGGGACTGCTGTTCGCGACCAAGTGCCAATGGCTGAAGCTGAAATTCCCCGATGCCTGGACGCGCACCATGGGCGAGGCGGAGGCCTTCATCGCCAAGAATGAGTCGGCGAAGAAGAGGCACGAGATCATGCGTACACGTTTCGCCTGGTAGCACTTCCTGGACGGCGGCGATGCCGTCGCCGTCCAGGGCCTCCTGCGCCCGGTTCAGAGTCCGTGGAAATAGGGACGCAAGAGCGGATAAATGCTGCGGAATTTCTTCGCCAGCGTCGCATAGATGGCGACCGCCTTGCGGTTCGGCACGAAGGTCTTGACCACTGCACCGGGCCGGCACGCCTGGTCGATCGGCACACCGCAGCATCCGATCAGAGCCAGCCGAGCACCACCGAGCGCTGGGCCGGCATCCGCCCCCTCGCGCAGCACCACCCTGATATCCGCAACATCGCTGAGGATCTGCATCCAGGCATCGCTGCGCGTCCCTCCGCCGGTGACGGTCGCCTCCGTGACCCGCGTGCCGGTCGCCCGGATCAGCCGGAGCGACTCCGCCAGACCGAAGCTGATGCCCTCGAGGACAGCGCGGGTGAGGTGCGTACGCTGGTGGAGGCGGGTCAGCCCGATGAAGGCGCCGCGCGCCAATGCATCGCAGAGGGGTGTGCGTTCACCGGTGAGGTAGGGCAGGAACAGGAGCCCCTCGGAGCCGATAGGCGCAGCGCCGGCCTCGGCGCAGAGTTCGCCGAAATCTACTCCCGGTGCGCAGGTGTCGCGGAACCATTGCAGGGAACCGGCGGCGGAGAGCATTACTCCCATTTGATGCCATCTCTTCGGCAATGCATGGCAGAAGGAATGAAGCCGGCCATCCGGGTCAGGTGAGTAGCCCTTGGTGGTGGTGAACACCACACCGGAGGTGCCGATCGCAATGGTGCACATCCCGGGCTTCACGCAGCCCGCACCGATCGCTCCCGCAGCCTGGTCCCCAGCTCCCCCGACTACCGGGGTTCCTGCGCGGATGCCCAGCACTTCCGCAGCTGCGGCGCTGACCTTGCCGGCTATCTCGCTGCCCTCGATGAGGCGTCCGAGATAGCTCTCGTCGATCTTGCACAGCTTGAGCATCTTCGCCGACCAGCGGCGCTTGCCGACATCCATCAGCAGCATGCCGGCGCCATCGGACATCTCGGCGACCTTGTCCCCGGTCAATCGCCAGCGCAGGTAGTCCTTGGGCAGCATGACCGAACGGACGCGCTTCCACACCTCGGGCTCGTGGCGCTGGACCCACAGCAGCTTGGGGGCGGTGAAGCCCACCAGGGCGCGATTGCCGGTCTCCTTGATCATGCCCGGGAACTTCTTGTGCAGCAGATTGCACTCGGCCTGGCAGCGCCCGTCATTCCATAGGATGGCGGGGCGCACCACCTTGCCCTCCGCATCAAGCAGGGTGGCGCCATGCATCTGGCCCCCGATGCCGATGCCCTCAATGGCTTCCGTCGGCCATTTGCCGATGACTTCGCGCACTGAGGCGACCAGGCCCTCCCACCAGTGCTCGGGATCCTGTTCGCTCCAGAGCGGTTTGGGGGTGCTCAGCGGATAGGAGGCGGAAGCCGAGGCGATGATCGCACCGTCGCGGTTGACCAGCACCGTCTTGCAGCCCGATGTCCCCAAATCGATTCCGAGAACTGCCATAGGTACATCGCTTTCGCAGGCGGTTGAAGCTGCCGTAGTCATGATCCCGCTCCCGCCAGGATTGCGGATCATCAGAACCGATCAGGGAGCGCGGAAGCTGCGATCCTAGTGGCCCTTCTCGACCCCATTGGTGCTGATCTTGACCGTCAGCGGCTGCTTCTCCTGGGCATGCGTTTTTGAGCGCGCCAGGGTCAGGCGCCGCGCCTCCTTGGATTTCTTGCCTTTCACGCTCAAGTTCCCCCAGCGATCGATCAGCCCATCCTCAAGATCCTGGTAGCGCTGCACGCACGACGTGATGACCTGATGCGCCACCAGCCGGTCCTCCCAGCCATAGGTATCCGACTTCTTACCCTCGAGATCCTTGTAGATATTGAAGAAGTAGTCGACTTCAGCGAGATAATGGCTGGCGAGATGCTGCAATCCGTGCACCTCACGCATGCGCGGGTCGTTCACTGGCACCGCAAGGATCTTGTGATCGAGACCGGCATCATCGCGCATGATCAAGACGCCGAGCGGACGCACTTCGATAAGGCAGCCGGTGAAGGTATCGTGTTCGACGATCACCACCACGTCGAGCGGATCGCCGTCTTCTGCATGGGTCCTGGGGATGAAGCCGTAGGCCCCAGGGTAATGAACGGGGCTGTAGAGCGTCCGGTCGAGGCGGAAGACGTTGAGCTCCTTGTCGTATTCGTACTTGTTCGACGAGCCGCGCGGGATCTCGATGATGGCGTTGATGATGTTCGGAACTTCTCGGCCGGTCGGAAGTTCGAGATAATTGGTCATGCGATGGTCGCTCCCATTGTCGCAGCTTTGGCGTCCACCTCGTCCTCGAGCCATCCGGCCTGGTCAGGCCACGTCGCAGGGAGGTCAATGGCGCGTACCCTAGCTCGGGCGCTGCAGGTCGCAACTACTCACACACCAGCGCTGGAGCCCATGGAAGCGGTTCCACATCGGACTTGGCAGCGCCACCCCGCGCCTACTATGCCGCGTCTACGGCCGCTCCAGCAGCCGTACCCAACCACACCTGCCCCTATCCATGGAGCCGCAATGGCCAGCAAGTCACCTGCCAAGTCGTCACATTCACGTGCGCAATTCACCAAATGGTTCGCTGCCATACCCGAGATCAAGTACGAGGGCCCCGCAAGCGACAACGCGCTCAGCTACCGCTACTACAATGCCGACGAGGTGATCGCTGGGCGGAAGATGCGTGACTGGCTGCGCTTCGGCATCTGCTACTGGCACACCTTCCGGGGCGTTGCCCAGGACATGTTCGGACCAGGCACCATCAATCGCCCGTGGGAGGACGGCAGCAACTCGCTCTCGCAAGCGCTGTCCCGGACCGAGGTGGTCTTCGACTTCATCTCCAAGCTCGGGCTCGACTTCTACACCTTCCATGATCGCGATGTCAGCCCCGAGGGTGCGAACGTCGCCGAGACCAACAAGAATCTCTGGGCGGTGGCGAAGCGGCTGAAGGAGCTCCAGGATGCCAGCGGCATCAAGCTCCTCTGGGGCACCGCCAACATGTTCAGCCACCCCCGTTTCGCCCAGGGAGCCGCCTCGTCCCCGAGCGCCGACACCCTGGCCTACTGCGCCAATTCGGTCAAGGAGATGCTCGACGTCTCGAAATTCCTGGGTGGCGAGAGCTACGTGTTCTGGGGTGGCCGCGAGGGCTACAACAGCCTGCTGAACACCAATCTGAAGCGCGAAACCGACCATATGGCCAGGTTCTTCCACATGGCCGTCGATTACGCCAAGAAGATATCCTACAAGGCCCAGTTCCTCATCGAACCGAAGGCCTGTGAGCCGACCAAGCACCAGTATGATTTCGATGCCGCGACCTCCCTCTGCTTCCTGCGCGGAGCAGGGCTGGACAAGCACTTCAAGTTCAATATCGAGGCCAATCACGCGACGCTTGCCGGCCATGACTTCGTACATGAGCTCGAAGTGTGCGTCTCCAACGGCGTTCTCGGCTCGGTCGACGCCAACCGCGGCGACGTGATGAATGGCTGGGACACCGACCAGTATCCAATTGACATCCGCGAGTCGGCGCACGCGCTGCTGGTGATCATGCGCAATGGCGGACTCGGTGCTGGCGGCTTCAACTTCGATGCCAAGGTTAGGCGCGATAGCCATGAGCTCGAGGACATGTTCCACGGCCATATCAGCGGCATCGATACCTTGGCGCGCGGGCTGCGCATCGCTGCCAAAATCCTGGCCGACGGCAAGATCGACGCCTTCCTCAAGGAGCGCTACAGCTCCTACGACAAGGGCATCGGCAAGACCATCGAGGATGGCAAGGCGACGTTCGAGTCCCTGCAGAAGTATATCCTGGAGAAGGGCGACGCAGCACCCCTCAAGAGCGCACGCCAGGAATACCTGGAGAACCTCTTCAACTCCTACTGCTGATGAGCTTTCTCGGCCTGGGGGTCGGGCAGCCCGGGGCAGCCCGTGGCTGCCCGACCCCCAGGCCTGGCTAGCTCCCATTTGTGTCTGAAATAGCACGTTGATGATCCAGGCGACCGGGTGTCGCACTCAATTGGACGTGATTCACCCGATCTTTCGGCAATTCATTGGCGATCGTCGCTGCGCGTGATTGTATCCGCTGAGGCTAGCCACGAGGACGCAGGCGACCGCCATCCGATCAGCTCCCTGGAGAGGCCATGTCGAGCAGAGCCGAAACCATCCCGCGCCCCATCCGCAATGCGCTGGCGCCCCACGATCTGCTCTGCCGCATCCTCTACGCCGATCTGGTGACCATCGGTCCGGAATGGAACCATCCTCTCTGCAATCCGTTCTGGCGACTGTACGTCAATGATGACGATGGCGCGACCGTCTCCTGCCCTGCGGGCGAGATCCCGCTACCCGCCGGACGCATAGTCCTGTTGCCCGCCTGGGGACGCTTCCACGGCACCTGCATCCGTCCGCTGCGGCACTTCTATGTCCATTTCGATCCGCTCGGCTTCGCCGGAGAATGGAGCAAGGAATACCTCGAACAGCCCGTGCTCCTGGCGCCGAACGTCCTGCGCGACCAGACCGTCAAGCAGATCAAGGCGACGCTCTCCAGCACCCCCATGTGGCGATTGCGCATGCAGGCGCTGCTGCTCGAATGCCTGGCCGGGCTGCTTGACCAGCTTCCCGCCGAGGCCATCGATAGGCTCAACAGGCAGATCGCGGGCTTCGACCCCGTGGCGCCCGCCCTGCGCCATATCGAGAGCTTCCTGCACTCACGCCTGCCGATCGCCTCCCTGGCCAAGGTCTGCGGCGTGAGTGTCGACCATTTCAGCCGCGTCTTCCGCGCACGAGTCGGCCAGACGCCGACACGCTACATCCAGGAACGCCGAGTGGCGGTCGCGGCAGAGCGCCTGATCACCGGGGATGACGACATCACCCGCATCGCCGCCGACACCGGCTTCGCCAACCGCTACCATTTCACTCGCGTCTTCACCAACCTCATGAGCGTACCTCCTGCGACCTACCGCCGCACCGGCCGGGTCTGAAGCACCTTCCAGCAGGCACCTGAACCGCCGATGGGCCTCAGCTGTTGCCCTCGATAATCGACTGCGCCATCAACAGCAGCCGCTGATACTCTTCGCTCTGCTCGCCGGGCATGATGGCCTTCTCGATCTCGCCATTGTTGCCGGCATGGGTCGTCTCGTCATCATGGGTGGTGACCATCATGTCGGTGCCGATGTCGAAGCTGTCCGGCGACCAGCCGCCGTCAGAGAGGACGCCGATGATCATCGCCCGATGGGCATCGATGTGGAGCACCCCCTCATGGTCGTGATAGGCCTGCCCACGGTAGGCCACCACCACCTGGTCCTTGGCGATGGTGATCTTCCCCTTGAGCGTCTCGATCTCGTCGGGGGCCGTGGCGAAGGTGACGATCCATGCCGGCCTGAGCAGCCCGGCGCTGGTATCCACCACCACCAGGGTGCGATACTTGTCCCATTTGATGATGTAGGCGCCCGGCTTCGCCGTCGAATGCGGCTGCGCCGTTCCGTCCTCCCGTCCAGTGACGGTGACGGCATCAGGACCCGGCCCCAGGATCGCCGCCACCCCCACGTCATCGGCGGCGTGGGTGGGGATCACGCAGCCGAGCACCATGGCCAGGATGATGATCAGACGACGCCGGAGCTCTCCCCCCGTAGGGCCTGGAAATCGCTGATGACCGGCGTACGTGCGCATGGCGGTACGGGAGTCAGAAGGTCCGGCGTTGGCGTGTCGAGGGGATGCCATCGGCGATGCGGTACTTCGTCACCGTGCGCCGGCTGATGTCGAGCCCATCCTTGGCGAGCACATCCGCGATCTCCTGGTCGGAGAGCGGGTTCTTCTTGTCCTCGCCTTCGATGAGTTTGTGGATCTTCAGCTTCACCGACTTCGAGCTTTCGGCCTCTGAACCGTCTTGGGTCGCAATGCCGCCGGAGAAGAAGCTGGCGAGCGGGACGATGCCCCCCGGTGTCTGAATGTACTTGTCCTTCACCGCGCGGCTGACGGTGGCGACGTGCATGCCGATCTTGTCGGCGATGTCCTGGCGCATCAGCGGACGCAGATGCTCTACACCGCCCTCGAGGAACTTGGTCTGGTGCTTGATGATCTCGCTGACGATCTTCAGCAGCGTGCGGCGGCGCTGGGCCACGGCATCGATGATGAACTTCGCGCCGGAGATCTTCTCCTTGAGGTAGGCGCGCTCGCGCTGGTCCGCGCTCTTCTCGTACAACTGGAAATAAGCCTGATTGACCTGCACCTTGGGCATCCGCCCATCGGGCACGCTGACCACCCACTGCCCCTCCTCGTCGCGTTCAACCGTGACGTCGGGGACCACGAACTGGCTCGCGCCCGACGCATAGGGGAGGCCCGGCTTGGGGTCGAGCTTGCTGATGACCTCGACCCCCTCCTTGACCCGCTCGATCTCGACGCCGAGCGCTTGGGTGATCACCGGCAGGCGGTTCTTGAGCACATCATCGAGATGGTCGCGGATGAGCATCATCTCGAAGCCGTTGTCGCCCGCCTCGCGGCTGAGCTGAAGCAGGAGGCAGTCCTTCAGGTCCCGGGCGCCGACTCCCGCCGGTTCGCACTGCCGGACATGCTCCCATGCCTGCTCGGCGGCCTCGAGCTTCTCCTCGGGGAACAGCTCGTGGAGCGGCACCTCGAGATAGCCCTTGGGCGAGAGCTGCCAGCAGATCTCCGTCGCCAATTCCCGCACCTCGTCGGTCATCTCCTGGAAGCGCAATTGCTCAAGGATGTGCTCGGCCAGCGACGGCGGCTTGTCCGGAGCGGAGGCCAGCGCCTCCATCTTGTCAGGGCGGTCATCATTGTTGGCGTTGCGTGTCAGGCGCGACCGCCAGAGCCAGTCCTGATCCTCCTCACGGAAGCGGTCGACCACCGCCACATCGCCTGAACCGCCAGCTTCGAACGATCCGTCGCCCGCTTCCCCTTCGGCCGCTGGAGTGCTGCGCGTGTCGTTGTCCCCCATCTCATTGCCGCCGTCCAGCATCTCCAGGACCGGATTGCTCTCGATCTCGTTCATGATGCGTTCCTCTAGTGCCATCTGCGGCAGCAGAAGGATCTCGATCGACTGGATCATCTGCGGAGTGAGCTTGAGCTTCTGCTCCATTCGCAGATTGAGGTTCTGACGCATCTGCAGAGCCATTGGCGGCTGTCCTCTCCCTCGGACCTGACGGCGATGCGTCACGTCCTGTTAGCAAATGGTACGCCAATGCCCTATCCGGTGCAAGGGATCAGACACCAGCAGGCTGATCAATAGGGCCTGGCCAAATGGATCTTGCATCAACCTGGAGCCTCCCTATCCCATTAGAAGCCATGGTGCCAGGTCTCCGAGATAGCTCTGCCGGATGAACCAATGACTGCATCTGGCGCCTCAGCTCCCGCCCCTGATGTTGTTACCGCCGTAACCGTGCTGGTTGTCAGCCATGGCTGGAGCAATCCGGTCAAGATCTCCGACGCCCTCGCGAAGGCCAAGGGGAGGCACGCCTCCCTCGACACCCCATTCAAAGTCCTGCTGTCCCTGTTCGAGCAGGGCATTCTCACCCGCGACCAGCTCAACGAGCTGGACGGGCTGATGCAGCAGCAGGTGAATTTCCCCGGTTACCGCCTGACCAGGAAGCTCGGCGCCGGCGGCATGGGCACCGTTTACCTGGCCACCCACCTGGCGAGCGGGCGGAAGATGGCGATCAAGACCATCATCGGCCGGCTCAAGGAGGACGCCGATTTTGTCGGGCGCTTCCACCGCGAGAGCAAGGTGCTGATCGGACTCCACCATCGCAATATCGCCGAGGTTTTCGAGAGCGGTGAGAGCAATGGCGTCTGCTACATGGCGATGGAGTACATCCAAGGACCGAGCCTCGCCACGCTGCTGCGCGAGCACCAGGTGCTGCCAGAGATCTACGTGCTCCGCATCTGCCTCCAGGTCGCCGAGGGCTTGGCCTACGTTTACGACAAGGCCGAGCTCGTGCACCGCGACATCAAGCCGGAGAACGTCCTCATCTCACGCGAGAGCATTGACGCCACCGACCCCTTCCCTCTGGATGATATCGCCAAGCTGATCGACTTCGGGCTGGTCAAGCCGGTGGACGACGATGAGCGGCTGACCCAGACGGGCATGACCATCGGGACGCCGCTGTACATGTCTCCCGAGCAGATCAGGGGGGAGAAGATCGACTGCCGCTCCGACATCTACGGCCTGGCCGCGACCATGTACCACCTGCTCACCGGAGTGACCCCCTTCACCGCCACCAGCCCGGGCTCGATCATGAGCGCGCACCTCACCCAGGAGGTCCCGGATCCGGGAAATCGCGTGCCGAGTCTGCACGCCAAGACCCGCGAGCTGGTGATGATGGCGATGGCCAAGAAGGCATCCGATCGCTTCCTCACCTTCGAGGGCTTCATCCAGGCCCTCAATGAAGCGATTTCGCTCCTCGACGAGAAGCACAGCAGCGCGCCCCGACTGCTGCGCAAACCGCTGGTGCTCAAGGGCCCGGTGCGCAAGAACCTCGATAGGACCACCACCGGTGGCGAGACCCAATCGGTGGGAGGCGGCAGCCAGGCCGGGGATGTCTCGGCCAAAACCCTGAGCAGCCGCATCGTGCGGAAGTTCAAGGATTCCCAGATCAATCTCCAGACCAGCGGCACGCCGCTGCATCCGGTGCAGAATGCCGCCGTGGCGCAGGCGCCAGACCCAGACAGTGCCTCCGGGCCGCCGACCTCCGGCAAGACCGATCCGACCGCCGCCGCCAACCCGAAGATCGGCAATGCTGCCGATGCGCTGCGCGTCGCCACCACCTCGACCTTCAAGAAGGCCGTCCCCAAGGGGATGATGCAGGACGGCGGCTCCGACGCATCCTCCGGCCCGCGGATTGATGCGCGCATCGCGGCTGCCGCGAACGACAAGACCAGCGCCAAACGCAACGAGGGTGCCGACCCCGTCTCGTTGCCGGTGGCCACAGGCCCGGCACGCCCGAGTGCGGTGTTCGACGAGGATCCCGAGACCTCGATCGGCACCGGTGTTGTGCCCTGGGTGGTGCTCGGCATCGCCCTGGTGGTGCTGGTGGCCTGGTGGCTCTTCTATACCTGAGGACGGTCATCCGCACAGGCCAGGGCTCGCAGGTGGACTGCCCGGCCAAGCTGCATACGCTGCCGGCGTGACGTTCTCCGGGCGACATGTGATCAGCATCGCCGATTTCTCCCGGGGCGACATCCTCACCGTCATCAATGCCGCGCGGGCCATCGAGATGCAGTCTGCGCCGCGCACCGAGCTGGTCGGCGGCAAGCTGATGGCCACGCTGTTCTTCGAGCCAAGCACCCGCACGCGCCTGAGTTTCGAGGCGGCGATGCAGAAGCTCGGCGGCAGGGTCATCGGCTTCTCCGATGCCGGTTCCACCAGCACCAAGAAGGGCGAGAGCCTGGCCGACACCATCCGCATGATCGAACAGTACGCCGATGTCATCGTCATCCGCCATCCCCGCGATGGCGCCGCCCGGCTGGCTAGCGAAGTCAGTCGCGTACCGATCATCAACGGCGGCGACGGCGGCAATCAGCACCCCAGCCAGACGTTCCTTGACCTCTACACCATCGCCAAGCTCTACCCCGCACTGCTCGATGGCTCCGCCCCCCTGACCATCGCGTTCGCCGGGGACCTGCGCTATGGACGCACGGTGCACAGCCTGCTGACGGCGCTCTGCCACTTCCGCGTCAAACTGGTCCTGGTAGCGCCACGGGGACTTGAGATGCCCGCCGAGTACCTGCAGCAGGCGGCGGCCGTAGGCATGGATGTGAGCGAGGCGCCTAACCTTCAGGATGCCATCGCGCAGGCCGATATCCTCTACATGACCCGGCTCCAGGAGGAGCGCTTCCCCGATCCGCTCGAATTCGACCACATCAAAGCCAGTTACCGCATCACCGCGCACATGCTCAGCGACGCTCGCCAGTCGCTGCGCGTGCTGCACCCCCTGCCGCGCATCAATGAGATTGCCATCGATGTCGATCAGACCGTCCATGCGCACTATTTCGCGCAGGCCGGAAACGGCATCCCTGTCAGGCAAGCCCTCCTCGGCCTGGTCCTGGGAGTCTTGATATGAACATGAGACTGCGGCCGCTCACACCCCGTCCTGGGAGCAGGCCATGACTACGGACCCCCCGACCGCCACCAATACCAAGGTCCGCCAGGTCGAGGCCATCGTCCATGGCACGGTGATCGACCACATTCCCGGCCACATGACCCTCAAGGTCGCCAACCTGCTCGCACGCGAGAATGACCAGGTATCCATCGGCATGAACCTGCGCTCGGCGCGCATGGGACGCAAGGGCCTGGTCAAGATCTCAGGCCGGGAGCTCGACGAACGCACCTTGTCGCGTCTGGCCCTGATCGCTCCCGGGGCCACGGTCTCGATCATCCGCGATTACCAGGTGATCCATAAATCGACCGTGCCCATGCCCAAGACCTTCGAGGATATCGCCCGCTGCGCCAACCCCAACTGCGTCACCAATCACGAGAAGTGGTCGTCGCGCCTGGATGTCATCGGCCACGAGCCGCTGCATGTCCGTTGCTTTTACTGCGAACGCAGCTTCGCCGCCAGCGAGCTGACCCTGGTCTGAGCAGCGGAAGCGTCCGCCGCTCGCCTGCTGCGCCGCACCCCCGGTGCGTCCCAGCCACCGGGAACCGCCTGCTCAGGCCTTGTTCGCAATGCCGAGTTCATCCATGCGCTTCTTGAGCGTGATGCGGTTGATGCCGAGCAGCTCGGCAGCGCGCAGTTGATTGCCTTCGGTCCGTGCCAGGGCCTCCAGGATCAGTGGCGCCTCGATGCGATCGAGGAAACGGGCATGGACCTCGCCCGGATGCGCATCCAGCAGGCGCTTGGCGAGGGCGGCGAGGGCGGCACCTTCGCCGGCCGCTCCGCTGGACGGGGTCGAGGAGTGGCGTTCGCCGTCCAGCGAGAGCTGCGCAGGACTGATGATGCCGCCCGGGGCGAGCGCGGCGGCCTCCTCGAGCACATGCTTCAGTTCGCGCACGTTGCCTGGCCAGCGATGCCGGCTCAGGCGCTCGAACGCCTCGTCGGTGATCGCCAGCGGCCGTGCGAGGCGCGAGGCTGCTCGCTCGAGGATGTGCCGCACCAGGGCGGGAAGATCGTCGAGCCGGTCCGCCAGGCTCGGAAGGGCGATGGTGATGACGCGCAGGCGGTAGCCGAGGTCCTCGCGGAAGGCCTCGCTCGCGGTCAATGCCATGAGATCGCGGTTTGTCGCGGCGATGATGCGCACGTCGCCGGCTATCTCCTGGGTGCCACCGACGCGGGTGAAGCGCTGGTCCTCGAGGAAGCGCAGGAGCTTCGCTTGCGCCATCAGCGGCAGCTCGGCAACCTCATCGAGGAACAGCGTTCCGCCCTGGGCGGCTTCGACCAGGCCGATCTTGCGTGCTTTGGCATCAGTGAACGCCCCTGCCTCATGGCCGAACAGTTCGCTCTCTATGAGGGCCTCGGGCATGGCGCCGCAATTGACCGCGACGAAGGGGGCGTCCCTGCGCTTGCCATAGCGGTGCAGCGCACGTGCCACCAGCTCCTTGCCCGTCCCCGTATCGCCGGTGATCAGCACGCCCAGATCGGTCCCAGCAGCCGAGGCGATGCGCCGGTAGACCTCCTGCATTGCCGGTGTCGAACCGATGATGGCGCTCTCACCGGGCGCACCGGGCTGGGCGGCGGCCGCAAGGCTGTCCTCTCCCAGGGCGCGGCGCACCAGCTCCAGGGTGCGTTCCAGGTCGAGTGGCTTGGGCAGATAGTCGAAGGCCCCCCGCCTGACCGCTTCGACGGCGGTCTCGACCGTGCCATGGGCGGTGGTGACGACGACGTTGAGATGGGGAAACTCCTGGCGCAGACTGACGAGCAGATCGAGTCCCGACTCACCGGGCATGCGCACATCGGTGATCACCAAGTCCGGCTTCTGCCGCCAGGCTGAGCGGCGCGCCGATGCGGCATCGGGCGCGGTGACCACCCGGTACCCATGGCTGCGCAGTACTTGCTCCAGCGCCCAGCAGACCGCCGCATCATCCTCGACCACCAGGATCAAAGCCCCCTCCTGACCGGAGGGCGCCTCGCCGGTCGGGCCGATCACCGGGCGGCCGGCCTGGGCGCTACCTGGACCCGGGGCATGACTGCCGCTCACAATCCACCCGCCAGGACCAGGTTGCGACAGCTGACAGACGGTCTCGGCGCAACACCAGCGCAGCGCGGGAACGCAGACGTGCAGGCAGGATCATGAGGTGCTCGGCGGTGCGGCATCAGCGCCAGCAGCATCGCGCCAGGATGGCGAGTGGCAAGCCATGCCGTGTCCATATGGCCCCGTCGTCGAGAGGGTCGCCGGTGCCATCCACCCGCCGTCGACCCCCGGAAGGCCTCCGGCCAGCTGGCCATGAGCGCGGTGGAGCACCAACCCATAGGACTGCCTGCACATGCCGCCACCACCGCTGGAGCAGGCGGCAGGCACTTGACAAGGTGATCGAATCGGCGCTACATCTCATCTGGACAGTGGGGACCGTGCATCCCCACCATGATCCTGGTTTTCACCACCGACCAGCCCCAGGTGCTTCATGACTATTCGCGCCCCTTCCGCAACGCGGACGCTGTCCCTGGGACTGTCGGCACTGGCGCTGGGGATGGGCAGCGTGCAGGCCGAGGAATCCTTCATCGAGGGGCCCAGGGCCTTGGGCATGGGCGGCGCCCAGGTCGCTTCGGTCACGGACGAGCAAGCGCAATTCTACAATCCCGCGGCCTTCGGCTTCTTCGGCAATGCCGATGCCGGATCCCCTTCCGACAATAACGATCTGTGGAAGCAGCACTTCGGTCTGGGTGTCGACGCCACGGCCGGCGGGCGCACGAACAACAACTTCGCCACTTATGCCGATCAGATCAAGACCCTCTACAACAACGGCACAATCAGCAACCTGACCACCAATGGCATCCAGAACCAGTCGGATGCGATCTCGGCCATCCAGCTCGCCAGCGACCTGGGCAACCTGACCGGCAAGGGTGTCGGCGCCAGCGTCGATGCCAATGGCGGCGTCGGCATGCGCATCGGCCATTTCGGCATCGGCGCACGCATCTATGCCCAGGCCAGCGCCTGGGTGAGCAACGTGGACACCACCAATCTCGGCCTTGGCCAGTCGCTCGGCCAAGGCCTCAACAACGTGATCGCGCAGAACGGCGGGACGGCTGGCGATGGCACCATCGGGCTGTTCACCCCCACCCAGGTCACCCTGCTGAAGACCGGCCCGAGCGCGCTGACGCAGAATCAGGTGCTCGAGCTCGACTACCTGGGCCGCCAGGCCGGCATCTCGTCATCGCAGGCCCAGGGCCTCGTCAACATCGCCTCGCAGATCACCACCGGCGGCACGCTGCAGAACAATACCACCGCCGTGACCCTCTACGGCTTCGGTGCGGCCGAGATCCCGGTGAGCTATGGCCTCGCCATCACCGACAGCCTGTCGCTCGGCGTCACCGGACGGCTGATCATCGGTCGCGTCTACGGCTCCTCGGTCCTGGTGCTGCAGAACAATGCCGAAGATGCGCTCAGGAACGCCGATAAGAGCTACCAGCAGACGACCAATTTCGGCATCGATGTCGGAGCCATGTACCGCATGCCCGACTTCAACTTCGGTATCATCGCGCGCAACCTGAATGATCCCTCGTTCAAGGGCCCGACCGTTGATGGCATCACCTACCCCACCTACACGCTCCAGCCGCAGGTGGCCGCCGGCGCCGCATTCATACCTTTCCCCACCCTCACCCTCGAAGTCGACATCGACGCGACCAGGAACAAGACCACCCTGCCCGGCTACGATACCCAGAACCTGTCGGGCGGCATCGAGTGGAACATCCTGCATTTCCTCGCCCTGCGCGCCGGCGGCTACCGCAACCTCGCCGAGCATGATATCGGGGATATCATCACTGCCGGCCTGGGCATCAACCTCTGGCTCATGCGCATCGACGCCGCCGGTGCCATCGCGCTGAAGAAGACCACCGTCGACGGCAAATCCGTCCCTCGCGAAGCCCAGGCCTCGCTGCAGGTGCTGCTCGATTTCTGATCCCGTCGTGATGTCGCGCCGCGCCGTTGCCACCCGGGCTCGGACTGACGACCGGCGCGGCCGTCCGGGCCGGTACGCCGATTGCGGGATGGAGCCGGTCATGACACTGGGGCGCATGAGTTCCCTGCCTGCCGCCGATGCGGATGATCCATGGCCGGAGGCTCCTGTGTCCGCCCAGCGCGACCTGGTGGCGGAGACCAACCGGTTCCTCGCCTCGGGGGCCTGGAACCGCCCCGCGCTCGCAGCTCTGCTGCGCGGCATGCCCGCAGCCGCGCTGGTGGTGACCGGGCAGCAGCCGGCGGTGGGCGGCGGTCCGCTCTATACGCTGGTGAAGGCCGCCTCGGCGATCGCAGTTGCTCGCTCGCTCGCTGAAGTCGCAGGGGGAGCCGCGCCGCTCTTCTGGTGCGCCAGCGAGGATCACGATCTCGGCGAAGCTGGGCATGCCGACATCATCACCCGCTCCGGCATCGTCCAACGGCTGCACGTCGATCTCGGCTCCGGGCGCGCCGCCCTGCGCCATCGGCCCGCGAGCCTCTGGTGGGACGCCCTGGTCGCCCACTGCAGACGCCATCTCGGTCCCGGCCCCGGTGCTGCCTGGCTGGAGTCTCAGCGGCCGGTGGCTGAGGAAGGCATGGGCCGCTGGCTCTGCCGCCTGCTTGAGCAGCTATTCGCGGCGTATGGCCTGCGCTGCATCGAGGGGCATGAGCTGCGTCCGCTCTGGCATGCGGGTCTCCAGGCGGCCCTGGCATCATGGCCGGCGCAGTCCCTCGAGGAACGGCGCACGCGCCTGCTGGCACACGGCCAGCCCGATGCTTTCGGAGCGCTACCTGAGCCCCCGTTGTTCGCCGACAGGCCAGCTGGCCGCATGGCGCTGTCCCGTGCGGAGGCGGTGGGCCTGTTCGCCCGTGAGCCAGATGCCCTCAGCCCTGGTGCCGCCCTGCGACCGGTCCTCCAACAGATCGCACTGCCGGCAGCGATCTATGTCGCAGGTCCCGGGGAGCTGAGTTACCATGCCTTCATCGCACCTCTGTATGCCGCCCTCGGCGCCGTTCGTCCGCGCGTGCTGCCGCGTGCGTCGATGACCCTGGTGCCGAACTGGCTGACACGTGGCCTGGCTCAGTGGGGCCGGTCGGTCGAGGATCTCGGCACCACCCCCCCTCCCCTACGCCAGAAGGAGGCGCTGGGCGCCGAGCTGGCACAGCTCAAGGTAGCCACCACGCTCGCCGAGCAGCGGGCCGCAACCCTGGGTGAAGCGATGCAACGCCGGGCAGCGACTGGCATCGCACACCTGCGCCGCGATCTCGCCCGCCTGGAGCTGAGCCTGGCGCGGGGGGAGGCCCAGGCGCAGGCGCTGCCGCCCTGGGGTGCCCTCACCGGCTACCTGCGCCCGCGCGGCGTACGGCAAGAGCGCAGCATGAGTCTCTTCCAGGCGATCTGGGAGCATGGCCCTGGCGTGGTTCACCGGCTTGTGGAGACTGCATCGGCATGCGCCTCCGGCGAACACCGCTTCACTGCCTTGACGCCATGATACAGTACCATCGTACATCCACCCCGCCGCCGGTAAGTCATTACCAGTACAAGCCACCACTGACGGGGAATTGCAGGGGACTGGCCTTCGCAGTATGCATGGTGATCAGAGGTCGCGATGCCGGATGATCCGCTCATCGGTTTCCAGACCGATACCCTGCGCTTCGAATCCCTGCTCGGCAAGGGCGCCATGGGGGCGGTCTACAAGGGCACCCAGCTCGCCCTCGATCGCATGGTCGCCATCAAGGTCATTGCGCCGCATCTCGCCAACGACAAGGCCTACCGGGAACGCTTCAGCCGCGAAGCTCAGACCCTAGGCAAGGTCCTGCACCCCAACGTCATCGCCTGCCACGACATCGGCCCCTGCATCGGCCCCAGCGGTGAGCAGCTCTTCGTCATGGTGCTGGAATTCGTCGATGGCTGGAGCCTTGGCAGCCTGCTGAAGCAGCGGAAGCTGAGCATCCGCCAGGTGCTCGAACTGCACCGGCAGGCGGCCGAGGGGCTGCAAGCGGCGCATAACCTCGGCATCGTGCATCGCGACATCAAGCCCGACAACATCATGGTCACCAAGCAGGGACAGGCCAAGCTGGCCGACTTCGGACTGGCCAAGGCCGACGATTCCGCCGGGTTGACTCAGACCGGGGCGCTTATGGGCAGCCCCTCGTACATGTCGCCGGAAGCCTGCCGTGGCGAACCACCCCAGCCGAGCTCCGACCTCTACAGTCTCGGCTGCTCGCTCTTCTTCTCGCTCAGCGGCACCACCCCCTTCTCCGCCACCAGCGCCCTGCAGGCCATCCAGCAGCACGTCAATGCGCCGGTACCGCTGCTCTCCGGACGTCGCGCCGACCTCGCTCCGCTTGATGAGCTGATGCAACGCGCCCTGGCCAAGCATCCCGCCGACCGCCATCCCTCGGCAGCCGAGATGGCGGAGGCCATCCGCGCCTGCATCGGCCTGTTCCCGCCGGATGTGTACGTCGGTGGCGGCACCATCCCGGTCTCCGAATCGATGGCCGTCTCTCCGACTCTGGTGAGCGGTCAGCGCGGCACCATGACCATGGCGACCTCGGCACCGGCGAGCCAGACCGCCGCTACCCTGCCAGTCGGCGGTTACGGCTCCTCGCCAACCATCGCCGCTGCATCAGCCGCCGTGCGCCAGGGCTGGCCGATGCTGCTGGTGGTCGGGGTGATGACGGTACTCGTCATCGGCGCGCTCACCATCTGGGCGGTCACCACGGCGGCCAAGTCCAACCACGGCCATGATCCGTCATCCGCAGCGTCCAGTGCTCTGGAGCAGGCCTTTGCGCGCATCGAAGGCCTCTACAATGATGATAAGCTGGACGAGGCGGAGAAGCAGCTGAACGTCCTGGTGGTGCCGGATGCCGATACCACCGCCGTCAACCGGCGCGAGACGCTGCGCAAGGCGATAGCCGACAAGCGAACCCTGCAAGGCGCGCAACCGATAGCCGACAAGCTCAAGGCCGAGCAGCAGAAGAATACCCAGCTCGAGGCCAACCAGACCCTGGCCATGCAGTCTATGGATAAGAGCCTCGAGCTGATCGCCGAGAACATCACCAAGGGCGGGGGGAAGCTCGAGACTGCCGAAGACCTGCTCCAGGCTCTGGTTGTGACCGGCGCTGAGCTGACCCAGCGCAAGGCCAAGCTGCGGGAGCGGCTCGATGCCGCCTGGGCCGAGATGGGGAAGGAGATCGCCAGCGACATCGATAGCGCCGAGCGCGACCTGGCGGCCAAGAACCTAGTGGAAGTCGCCAAGACGCTCAAGAAGCTCAACCAGGGCGTCGGCGTACCGGAGCGCTTCACCGATCTGCGGGCGAAGCGGGATGATCTCATCAAGCGCTACAACATCGCGCGCCTCCAGGTCATCTCCGGCGGTGGGGAGACCTCGGCCAGCGGTAAGGCGGTGATCAACATCCTGCGGCCCAAGACCGGCAGGCTCAGCGCGATCACCACCTTGCCGGGAATCAGCCATCTGCCCAGCCTCCAGCCCCTCAGCCTGTCGGCCGGAGATGTGCCGATCCTGCAATCGGTCGACGATCCCGCTCGCCAGGCACAGGTGATCGTGCTCAGCCTGCCGCCCACCGGTGCAGCGAAGAATGGCGTGATGGCGCTGGTCTACGATGTCGAGTCGGTTGGACGCGAGCTCAAGGTCGAACGCCTGAACAACGACCGCGTGGTCGATGCCCAGAGCGTCAAGCTGTCCGGGGGGAAGTGGGAGCTGGTCTCGTTCGCCTATGATGGCGAACCAGCCACCGATCTGCGGCTGAGCCTGCCGGACAGCGGCGGCATAGCCGCCAATCTGCGCAACCGGCTGTACGTCGCCAAGGCGATCTATGCCAACGGGGGCACCCCGACCTTCGCTGATTTCGAGATCAGCCCGGGTACGCTCGAACAATTCCTGAGCAGCCGGCCTAGCTTGCCTGGCTTTCCCGGGACACGGGAGCGGGAGCGGGAGCGGGAGAAGGATACATTCTTCGGCGATCTGGGCTCCAGCCACATCCGCAGCGCCGGCACAGTCGACCCGAAATCCTTCACCCTGGCGCTGCCCTCCTCCTGGACCGAGCGGAAAGGTGATGGCGCCAAAATGCTCAAGCGTATCAGCGAGAGCATCGCCCGAGCCATCAATGTCCAGGCCCCGGCGGCGGTCGATGAGCGCACGCATCTGGTGAGCTATCCCATCCAGGCGGGGGCGAAGAGCGCCTTTGATGCGGCACGCGACAGCAAGTCCCAGCTGCTCTTCCTGGTGATGGCCACCGATCAGGAGCCGCACCAGGTGCCCAGCGACGTGGTCCGGCAGTGCAGCGACCTGGTCAAGACCGGCACCATCCCGGTGATGGTCTTCAGCCCGACTCCCGGCCAGGTGGCCACACCAGCGCTGAAGAATGCCTGGATGAGCTTCGGGTTCCAGGTCCGTGAAACGATGCCCGACCTCGCGGTCATCGATCTGGTCGAGGTGAACCACTTCTATCAGTTCAACCACCTGCAGGCGGCCAATGGCAGCGACGCCTTCGACATCCAGCTCGATGGCCTGGATGCCGGCATCCATGAGCTGGTCTGCCGCATCGACTGGGCGCTGCACGCCACCCAGCTGCGCCTGCAGCCCAGGCACTGAGCCTGGTATGCCTCAGGGGCCGAGCAGGCGCCGCTTGTCGATCAGCTGCTGCACCACCGCGGGATCGGCGAGCGTCGAGATGTCCCCGAGCTGATCGGTCTCCTGCGCCGCGATCTTGCGCAGGATGCGCCGCATGATCTTGCCGCTGCGCGTCTTGGGCAGTGCTGGCGTGATCAGGATCTTGTCCGGGGTGGCGATCGGTCCGATGTGGTGACGGACCTCGTTGCGCAGCGCCTGGAGGAGCTCCGGGGTCTCGACATGGCCCTGCTTGAGCGAGACGTAGGCGAAGATCCCGGTGCCCTTGATATCGTGCGGGTAGCCGGTGACTGCCGCCTCGGCGACCGCATGATGCGCCACCAGCGCGCTCTCGACCTCTGCGGTCCCGAGGCGGTGGCCGCTCACATTGATGACATCATCGACGCGCCCGGTGATCCAGTAGTAGCCGTCGGCATCACGCCGGCAGCCATCACCGGTGAAGTAATAGCCCGGGTAGGGCTTGAAGTAGGTCTCGAGATAGCGCTGATGGTCGCCGTAGATGGTACGTGCGATCCCCGGCCAGCCGCGCTTGAAGGCGAGCACGCCGGAGACGTCGTTGCCTTGTACTTCACCGCCCTTGTCATCGAGCACCACCGGCTCGACGCCGAAGAACGGCAGGGTGGCCGAACCAGGCTTGAGCGGTGTGGCCCCCGGCAGCGGGGTGATCATGTGGCCCCCGGTCTCGGTCTGCCAGAAGGTATCGACGATGGCGCAGCGGCCCTCGCCCACCACCTCGTAGTACCAGCGCCAGGCTTCCGGATTGATCGGCTCGCCGACGCTGCCGAGCACGCGCAGGCTGGAGCGGTCATAGCGCTTCACCAGCTCGTCGCCGTCGCGCATGATGGCCCTGATCGCGGTCGGAGCGGTATAGAACTGGGTGATGCGGTGGCGGCTGACCATGTCCCAATAGCGCCCGGAATCGGGGAAGGTCGGGATGCCTTCGAACATGAAGGTGGTGCCGCCATTGGCGAGCGGCCCGTAGATCACATAGCTGTGGCCAGTGACCCAGCCGACATCCGCCATGCAGGCGAAGATGTCGCCCTCGCGATAATCGAAGACGTACTTGTGCGTCATCATGGCGAACAGCAGATAGCCGGCCGAGGTATGGGCGATGCCCTTCGGCTTGCCGGTCGAACCGCTGGTGTAGAGCAGGAACAGGATGTCCTCGCTGTCGACCGGCACCGCCGGGCAGTAGGGCCGCCTGCTGGCGACCATCTCGTCCCACCACAGGTCGCGGCCGCTCTTCATCGTCACCGCTCCTCCGGTGCGGCGGTAGACGATCACGGTGTGGACGTTGGGGCAGTGGGCGAGGGCGCTGTCGGCGGTGGCCTTCAGCGGCACGGTCTTCTTGCCGCGCAGGCCCTCATCGGCGGTGATCAGCACCCGGCAGTCGGCATCGAGGATGCGGTCGCGCAGCGACTCGGCGCTGAAGCCGCCGAAGACCACGCTGTGCGGCGCGCCGAGGCGGGCGCACGCCAGCATCGCGATCGCAGCCTCGGGGATCATCGGCAGGTAGATCGCAACGCGGTCGCCCTTGCGCACGCCCCGCGCCTTGAGCACGTTGGCCATGCGGCAGACTTCGCGGTGCAGCTCACGGTAGGTGACCCGGCGCTCCTCGCCCGGGCTGTCGCCCTCCCACAGGATCGCCACCTGGTCCGCCCGGGTGGCGAGATGGCGGTCGAGGCAGTTCTCGCTGACGTTGAGCTGGCCGCCGCTGAACCAGGTATGGTAGCCATCGGCGAAATCGACCTCCTGGACGCGATCGAAGGGACGACGCCAGTGCAGCCAGCTGCGCGCCATCTCGCCCCAGAAGCCGTCGGGGTCCGCGATCGAGCGCTCGTAGACCGAGCGGTACTCGGCCATGCTGGCGAAGTGGGCGCCTTGGCGCACCCGCTCGATGACGGGATACAGGGCCTTGAGGGCTGGCGTAGCGGCGTCGGACATGATCGCTCCTGGCGGTGAGCAGTGATAGCCGGTGAGTGCTGACCGCTCAAGCGCGAGGAATCCGACTTCCCGATCGATGCACCACGCGAAAGCCAGGAGTGTCGCACGTGGCATTCCCAGGCAGGAGCAGTAGGACGGGCGCATGAGCGCAGCATCGTGCCCCGGCGCAGCCGGCCGCGTCGTACCTGTCATCGACCGCAACCGCTGCGAGGCCAAGGCCGCCTGCGTGGCGGTCTGCCCATACCACGTCTTCGAGATCCAGCGACTCGCCCCCGAGCAGCGCGCCGGGCTCTCCTTGGTTGGACGCCTCAAGGCCTTCGTCCATGGCGGGAAGCAGGCGGTGGTGGTGCATGGCGACGATTGCCACGCCTGCGGGCTGTGCGTCCCGGCCTGCCCCGAAGGCGCCATCCGCCTGGAGCCGCAGAGCGCCGCCCCGCCCGCTTAAGCCCCACTGCGGGTTGCGCCGGACGCTGGCATCCCGCATGCTTGCGCCATCACCGCCCACCCCCCGAGGCTCCGATGCCCATCACGCTCCGTCTGCTCCTCCTCAGTGCGCTGCTCGGCTGCGCCAGCGCCGCCGACGCCGGCCGCCAAGTCCTGCACATCGTCTTCTTCACCTGGAAGGATGACGTCACCCCCGCCCAGGAAGCCGATATCGGAGCCAAGCTGGTGGCGCTCACGGGCAAGATCCCGGGCGTCATCTCGATCACCTTCGGCCACCAGAACAGCCCGGAAGCCTCCACCAAGGGCCACGGCTTCACCGCGGCGCTGAGCGTGACCTTCGCCAATGCCGCCGCCCGGGATGCCTACCTGCCGAACCCGAATCACCAGGCGGTGGTGACCGTGCTGAAGACCATGATCGCCGACCTCGCGGTGGTCGACTACGATCTCTGAATGACTGCGGCAGTCGGGGCGGCATCAAGCGGGGCGGACACCGTGCGCCACATCGCCACCTCATCGCAATCGAGGAAACGGTGGCAGCGCACGCACTCGCCCCACACCTTCTCGGGCAGGCGCGAGCGATCGACCCTGGTGAAGCCGAGCTTGGCGAAGAAGTCGACCTGATAGGTCAGGCAGAAGACCCTTTCCAGCCCCAGCTCGAGCGCGGCCCGGCAACAGGCCTCCACCAGCTGGCGGCCGACGCCCTGCCCGTGCACCGCCGCGGCGACCGCCAGCGCCTTCAGCTCGGCGATGCGGTCGGTGTCGATGTGCAGGGCTGCGCAGCCCACCAACCCACCGACCTCGGCCTCGACCACGACGAAATCCCGGATCGACTCGTAGAGCTCGCCCATCGAACGCGGCAGCAGCAGCTTGCGCTCGGCCCAATAGCCGATCAGGGCGTGCATCGCCGGCACATCCTGGAGGCGGGCCGCTCGGAAGGTCAGGGAAGGGGAGGCCGTTGGCATCGATGCCTGCAGGGGATGCGCCCGATCACGGACTGCGCCGTCCAGCGATCAGCGGAGGTTCAGTAGCGCTTGATCCCGCCCGGCTTGGGGGAGCCGCCCGCGGGCGTCTGGTTGGGCGGCGGCAGCGAGACCGACTTCTGCTGCGGGGTGTACTGGTCGAGGCGCTCGATGATCTTGCCCAGGCGCTGGCGCCGGACCTCCTTCGCCTCGATATCCGCCTTGCGCGCGCGCAGCTCCTGGATCTCCGCCTGCTCGCCCAGGTACTGGGCGAGGAAATCCGCCTCTGCGAGGTTGGTCAGGATCTCGGTCATCTCCGCTTCGATCTTGGCCAGTTCATCGGCATAGCGCTGGCGGAAGCGCTTCATGGCGGCGATCTTCTGGCCATCGCTCAGCGTCACCGTGAGTGGTGTCAGTGGCATAGGCGTCCAGACTACCTCGACCCCGCCGCCGCCACAAGGTGCGAGGCGCTCGGCTGTCCCCTCAGGCGCGGAATCCGCCTGGCACACCCTTCACCACCACGCTGACAGCGTTGTGCGGATGCAGGCTCTCGATATGGGTCGCCTCGACCCGGTAGTCGACCAGCCGCGCGTCCTCATCGAGGGTGTTCTTCAGCCTCCGGCCGGCGTCCTCGCAGAACATCAGGTTGGCGCCGTTGAGGCGCGCGAACTCGCGCTCGTCCTCGCGCTTGACCGCCGCCTGCACCGGCGTCTTGAGGGTGTTCTCGACCAGATCGATCAGTTCGACGAAGGTCGGAGTCTGCTCTGGATCGCCGACCTCGACATCGAGGTGGGCGTAGCTGCGCTGGCTATGCGGCGTGGCGAGGATCGAGGTCTCCTCGCCCAGCCAGGCCGCGACCTCCTCATTGCTGACCACTACCTGGGCGGCGAAGTCCTTGCGGAACTTGTCCTGGATGAGCTGGCGTGCCAGGGCTGCTGAGCACGGGCAGGTGCTGGAGTAGGCGACCCGCACGCCGAGCCGGAAGCGGCAATGGCCGGCACGCATCTCGCCAGCGATGCTCACCGGGTAGGAGCGCCAGGAGAAGTTGTCGCTCACCAGCGCAGCGCGCTTGACCAGGAGATCGAAATCGAGGCGGACGAAGCTCGAGCGGCTGAGTCCGGCATGCGAGTTGACGAAGGCGCTCAGGAGGCGCTTGATCAGCGGGAGGTTGAGCTCCTCGTTGGCCAAGAGCGACTGCAGCGACAGGAACAGGCGCGACATGTGGATGCCCCGCGCCTGGGGATCGTCCAGGCTGACATAGGCCTCGGCCTTGGCGGGCGCCAAGTAGAGCATGCCGTCATCGTCACGCAGGCGGACCGGCACCTCGATCTGGTTCATGCCGACCTTGTCGAGCGTCCCGACGGCATCCATGCGGCTCGATCGGGCGATATCCGGTATCGCCGATCCTGCACGCATTGATCCACCGACGACATCGTCAAAGGACATACATAACCCCGCGGCTGCATAGAGTGCTGGATATCGGCCGATGGACAAGTCCAATTACCCGCTCGCTTGACGCCGTACCGGGTGCCGCCGAGCAGCTTGCGGAGCCGGCCAGCGGGCTCTGGTTGCCGAGCCGCCGGCACCTCAGAGCATGCCTGGCGTGGCCGACCTCGATCTCCTCCTGGCTTCGACGTCACGCTACCGCCGGGAGCTGCTCGCCCGCCTGGGCATCCCCTTCCGCACCCGCCCGCCGGCCTGCGACGAGGAGGCGCTCAAGGATCGCCGGCTCACACCGCAGGCGCTCTCGGAGCTGCTGGCCATGGCAAAGGCCCGCAGCCTGGAAGCCGCCGAACCACAGGCCACCATCATCGGCAGCGACCAGGTCGCCGCGCTCCAGGATGGCGACACCTGGCTCATCCTCGGCAAGCCCGGCACCGCCGTGGCGGCCACCGACCAGCTCGAGCGCCTGAATGGGCGCACGCACCTGCTGTTCACCGCGATGGCGGTTCTCCACCGCGGCTCGGTGCATGCGCATACCGACATCACCACGCTGACCATGCGTCGGCTCGGACGTGAGCAGCTTGCACGCTATGTCGAGGCCGACCAGCCGCTCGACTGCGCCGGGGCCTACAAGCTCGAGGCGCACGGGATCTCGCTGTTCGCCAGCATCGACTCGCGCGACCATTCCGCGATCACCGGCCTGCCGCTCATCGCCCTCGCCGCCCATCTCGCCAGCCTCGGCTACCCCATCCCCTAGGGCGCCCCCCTGCCGATGAGCCAGGCGCGCAGGTCCGCGAGCCCATCCGCCCGCAGCAGGGCCTGGCGCTGGTCTTCCCGCTCGCTGAACAGGCCGCCGGCGCTGTACCAGCGCAGCAGCTGCTTGAGCTTGGCCAGCGCGGCGCGCTGACCATGGGCCGCCTCGATGGCGGCGGCATAGCGCAGGGCGAAATCCACCGCCTCGCCGATGGTGCCCGCCGGCCCGCCGGCGGCGGTGCGGAAGATCCAGGGATCGCTCAGGGCGCCCCGGCCGACCATCACCCCGTCGCAGCCGGTCTCGGCGATCATGCGCGCGGCGTCGCCGCCGCACTCCACCCCGCCGTTGCCGATCACCGGTACCGGCCGGGCGCAGGACCTGGCGGTCCGCTTGGCCTGCGCGATCCAGCCCCAGGTCGCCGGATGGCTGTACGGCTGGCTGCGCAGGCGCGCATGCACGGTGAGCATGGCCGCGCCCGCCTCGCAGACCGCTTGCACGATCTCGTCGAGCCTGGCCGCATCCGCGATGCCGGCGCGGATCTTGGCGCTCACCGGCACGCTCGCCGCGGCGACCGCGGTGCGGATGATGGCGGCGATCTTCTCTGGGCTGCTGAGCAGGGCGGAACCCGCGCATTTGCTGAAGACGATCGGTGCCGGGCAGCCGAAGTTGAGATCGATCCACACCGCCCCGACGCGCTCTGCGGCGAGGATGCTTTCGGCGAGGAAGGTCGGTTCGCTGGCCATGAACTGCACACCCACCGGCACCTGCCGGTGCGGCGGACCGAGATAGCGGCGGATCACCCGCGCCGACATCGCCGAACTCGAGATGCGGATGAATTCGCTGCACGCCCCGCCTACGCCGCCGAGGTCGATGACCAGGTCGCGGAAGAGCTGATCGGTCACCCCCTCCATGGGGGCGAGCAGCAGACGTCCGGGGAAGCGCAGCGGACGCGCGGCATCCCTGCCGACGATGCTCAGGCCGAGGCTGGGTGGCGGTGCCGCCAGCGCCTGGTTCATCGGCCCATCCCGTTCATGCGACGATGAAATACTGGTCGAAGCGCAGCATCTTCAGATTGGCCAGCAAGCGCTTGTCCGGTGCCACCAGCACCACCCGCTGGGTGCCCTGGGCGGCATAGGCCGCATAAAGCCGGATCAGTCCGGCGATGAAGGTCGAATTGAGGCGTCCGCACTGCGCCAGATCGAGGCGGACCTGGGCGAAGGGGCCGGGATGGCTGGCGACCACGAACTGCCCCCAATCCTGGTTCAGGCGGCCGGAATCGAAATCACGATACAGCGTCACGGTGAGGATGTCATCCTGGACCGTCGTCGAGAACGCCTTTGGCTGAAGCTGATGGCTACCCACGCTCCCTCCTACGGATGTGCCATGACATGAACGACAGGACTATCTCAGCTTGCAGCGGTCCACGCAAGGTGGATCGGTGGGTGATCCTCCGGAAGCCGAAGGGTGCCTGCCCCCCTGGCGGACAGCCTGACGGCGGCGCGTACCGCTGCCCTGGATGGGCACCTGAGACCGCCCGCGCTCGCGGTCGCTGCGGGGCGCGCCGCCGGACCAGCAACTCCGCGTGCGTCTCAAAAGCTAAACCCCTGGTGTTATCCAGGGGTTTAGGTGGTGGCCTCGACCGGAATCGAACCAGTGACACGCGGATTTTCAATCCGCTGCTCTACCAGCTGAGCTACGAGGCCAGATTCGGGCTCTCCCGCGAGCGCGGGATGCTAAGAGCCGTAGCGATCGGTGCAAGGTGGAGTGCGGGATCTAGCGCGGTGCGGCGTGGGCGGCGGATACCGATTCGCGTCCGATCACACCCTGTTGCGTGCACTCGCGGCAGATGCCGTAGAGCTCCATGCGGTGATGCCCGAGGGCGAAACCATGGCTCAGTGCCACCTCCTCCTGGAGGGACTCGATGCGTGGATCGTTGAATTCCTGGATGCGACCACAGGACTCGCACACCAGATGATCGTGGTGGTCCTTGTTGACGTTGCATTCGAAGCTGGCAGAGCCGGTGCCAAAATTGCCTTTGGACGCCACACCCATCTCGACCAGCATGTTGATGGTGCGGTAGACCGTCGCGGCGCTGACGGTCCGGTCGATCAGGCGAACGCGGTGGTGCAGATCCTCGACCGTGACGTGGTCGGGACTGGCGATGAAAGTCTCGACGATCGACTGACGCTGGGTGGTCCAACGCACCCCGCGCCGACGGGCCTCGTCTCGCACCCGTTTGAGGATCTCGGCGCCAGCGTCCATGGTGACACGGTATGCCAGAATGCGCAGGCTCAAGAAGCGTATACAGAAGCTGTCACGGGGCTTGCGATGTGCCAAATCACCAACCACCCATCCACCCGCTGCATACCGTGGCAGAGTCGGCATTCCAGGCTACCCTGAGGGACCCAGGAGCGCACGGTTTGCGCTCCCACGAGACCGAGGAGTCCCATGAACAAGCCCATCCGAGTTGCCGTGACCGGCGCCGCCGGTCAGATCTGCTATAGCCTGCTGCCGCGCATCGCCGCAGGAGAGGTCTTCGGCACATCCACCCCGGTGATCCTGCAGCTGCTGGAGATCCCGCTCGACAAGGCGCAGGCGGCGCTGCGCGGTGTTGGTATGGAACTCGATGACTGCGCCTTTCCCCTGCTGCAGGACATCATCCCCAGCGACAAGCCCGAAGTCGCCTTCCGCGATGCGAATTGGGTGCTGCTGATCGGCTCCAAGCCGCGTGGGCCGGGTCAGGAACGCGCCGATCTGCTCAAGGACAACGGCAAGATCTTCATCGCCCAGGGCCGCGCCATCGATGCCGTGGCCGCCGAGGACGCGCGCATAGCGGTGGTGGGCAATCCCTGCAATACCAACTGCCTGATCGCCGCTGCCCAGGCCAAGCGCTTGCCGCGCGAACGCTTCACCGCCATGGTCCGGCTCGACCAGAACCGCGCCGTCACCCAGCTCGCACGCAAGGCCGGTGTCGCAGTCTCGGCGGTGGAACGGCTGATCGTCTACGGCAATCACAGTCCGACCATGTTCCCCGACTTCGCCAACGCCACCATCAGCGGCACACCGGTGCCCCAGGTCATCACCGACAAGGCCTGGCTGAACGACACCTTCATCCCGACCGTCGGCAAGCGCGGCGCCGCCATCATCGAGGCCCGCGGCCTCTCGAGCGCCTTCTCGGCCGCCAACGCCCTGATCGACCATGTCCGTGCCCTGCTGACCCCCGGTCCGACCCTGCATTCGCTCGCCGTGCACAGCGACGGCAGCTATGGTTTCACCCCCGGCGTCTGGGCGGGCGTCCCCGTGCGCACGACTTCCCCCGGCACCTATGAGGTGGTCAAGGGCCTGGTGCACAACGAGTTCGCCAAGGCCAAGATCAGCGCCACCAATGCCGAGCTGGTCGGCGAGCGCGATGCCGTGCGCGAGCTGCTAGCCTAGACCACCGGGCATCCCAGCGGGCGCAGGGCCTGCCAGTGGCGGTCTTGGCTCCAGATCTGGCCGCGGATGCGCTCGGCAATGGCCCAGAGCAGGGCCTGCCAGGGGCTGAGTGCCATGTGCGATGCACGCAGCCGCTGTACCAGCACAGCGGCACGCCGGTGATCGCGCGATTGCACCGGCAGGTCGGGGAATCCCGCCAGGGCCTCCTCGAGGCGGGCGAACTGGCGGTTGTCGTGGGTGCGTGCCAGGAGGGCCTGGCGGACCAGGCCGACCAGCACCACCGAGCGTGCCTGCACCCGCCGGCTGAAGGCATGCACGACCAGCGGATCAGGGTGTTGGCGGCTGAAGGCCCGCATCCAGACATCGACATCGGGCAGCAGGATGTCGATGCTCTCCTCCGGGCTCACAGCCGCCCTTCCGTCCCACCGGCCGGGTTGGGTGCCTGGGTCGAGAAATCGATGGTTCCGAGGAACTCGAGGGACTTGAGCTGACGGCGATAGGCGATCGCCTCGCCGATGGCGGCGTCGACTGCCTCGCGCTTGCTCTTGAAGTGTCCGATGCGCATCAATTCCTCGATCGACGCGATATTGACGTCCAGATTGGTGGCCATGTACGCACAATACACTGTGCGACTCAGGGCGCAAGACGGCCCTTTTCACTTGCCGTGGCAATGAGATGTGCGCACAATCACCAACGAGACGCGAACAAACGTAGCAACCCATCGCTCGTTTCACCCCGACTCCCCTTATCGCACAATATCACGCACAAGATCAACCCGCACGAGCTCCCCATGCCCCCGGTCCCGACCTCCCTCGCCAGCGCCTGGAACCTCCCCCTCATCGAGTCACAGTACCTCGCGTGGCAGCAGGACCCCGCCTCAGTCGATCGTGAATGGCAGATCTTCTTCTCGGGATTCGACCTCGGCTTCCAGCGTCCGAGCGCGGGCGAGCGTAGCGACGACGCCGCAGCCACGCCGCCATCCTCCGGTCCCCAGCCCGCCGCCGCCGTCCCGGGGCGCGGGGACCAGCAGCGTGCCGATGGACTGATCTACTCCTACCGCGATATCGGCCATATCATCTGCACGCTTGATCCGCTGGGCTTCAACAACACCCCCAGCCATCCCAGCCTCGAATTGAGCTCCTTCGGCCTGAGCGAGGGCGACCTCGATCGCGAATTCGCCAGCGATGGCATCCATGGCATGCCGGCGCGCGCACCCCTGCGGCAGATCATCGCCCATCTGCATGCCACCTACTGCGGCACCATCGGCGTCGAGTACCAGCACATCCAGGACCGCACCATCCGGCATTGGGTGCGGCGCGAAGTGGAGCAGAACAGCAACCAGCCCGTGCTCAGCAAGGATGACAAGCGGCGCATCCTGATGAAGATCAACCAGGCCGAGATGCTCGAGAGCTTCATCCACACCAAGTTCCTCGGTCAGAAGCGCTTCTCGCTCGAAGGCGGCGAGGCGCTCATCCCCGCCCTCGACCAGATCCTGGAGCTCGCGCCGCAGCTGGAGGTCAAGGAGGTGGTGATGGGCATGGCCCACCGCGGCCGCCTCAACGTGCTGTGCAACACCCTCAACAAGTCCTACGAGGAGGTCTTCACCGAGTTCGAGGGCAGCTACGACATCAGCCAGCTCCAGGGCGACGGCGATGTGAAGTACCATATGGGCTTCAGCTCCGACCATGTCACCTCCCAGGGCGGCAGGGTGCACGTGACCCTGTCGGCCAATCCCAGCCATCTGGAGGCCGTCAATCCGGTGGTGCTCGGCCGCGCACGCGGCAAGCAGCGGCAGAACAACGACATCGCCAGCCGCGGCTCGGTGGTGCCCATCCTCATCCACGGCGATGCCGCGATGGCCGGCCAGGGACTGGTGATGGAGACCTTCCAGCTCTCCCAGCTCGAGGGCTATACCACCGGCGGCACCATCCACCTGGTGATCAACAACCAGATCGGCTTCACCACCCTGCCCGCCGATGCCCGCTCGACCAGGTACTGCACCGATATCGCCAAGATGGTCGATGCGCCGATCTTCCATGTCAATGGCGATGACGTCGAGGCGGTGGTGCATGTCACCCGTCTCGCCGCGCGCTTCCGCCGCGAGTTCAAGCGCGACGTGGTGGTCGACATCGTCTGCTACCGCCGCCATGGCCATAACGAGACCGATGAGCCGAACTTCACCCAGCCGACGATGTATGCGCGCATCGCCGAGCATCCACGGGTGTCGCAGATCTACACCAAGAAGCTGCTCGAGCGCGGCGACATCCAGCAGGCCGAGGCCGAAGCGATCGCCACCATCATGCAGAACCAGCTGCAGGATGCGCTCAACACCGTCAAGGTGAAGCCCTCCAAGCTCACCCGCAGCCGCTTCACCGGCGTCTGGCAGGGCCTGAGCAATGCCTACAGCCACGATCCGGTCGACACCGGCGTCGCCATCGAGGTCTTGGACCGCATCGGCAGGGCGCTGTCCACCTGGCCCGACGGCTTCAACATCCACCCCAAGATCCGCCGCTTGGCCGAGGAGCGCGGCAAGGTGGTCTCCAGCCGCGGCAGGATCGACTGGGCGCTGGGCGAGCAGCTCGCCTTCGGCACCCTGCTTGCAGAAGGCATCCCGGCGCGACTGTCCGGACAGGACTCCCGCCGTGGCACCTTCAGCCAGCGCCATTGCTACTGGTACGACATCAAGACCCGCGAGCGCCACAAGCCGCTCGACCACATCCAGGCCAACCAGGCCAAGCTGTGCGTCTACAACAGCCCGCTCTCCGAGGCCGCGGTGCTGGGCTTCGATTACGGCTATTCGCTCTCCGAACCGAACATGCTGATCATGTGGGAGGCCCAGTTCGGCGATTTCGTCAACGGCGCCCAGGTGATCATCGACCAGTTCCTCGCCTCGAGCGAAAGCAAATGGGGCAGGGTCTGCGGCTTGACCATGATGCTGCCCCATGGCCAGGAGGGGATGGGCCCGGAGCACTCATCCGCTCGCCTGGAGCGCTTCCTGCAAGCATGCGCCGAGGACAACCTCCAGGTCGCCTACTGCACCACCGCCGCCCAGCATTTCCACATCCTGCGGCGGCAGATGCATCGCAAGTTCCGCAAACCGCTCATCCTCATGACGCCCAAGGGGCATCTGCGCTCCAAGGCGGCCTCGAGCGACATCCAGGACCTGATCAGCGGTCGCTTCCGCGAGGTGCTGGTCGATCCGTCGCCCAAGCCCGCCCGCCGGGTAGTGGTGACGACCGGCAAGATCGCCCACGAACTGAATGATCGCATCGCGCAGGACAAGATCGAGGATGTCTCGATCGTCCGCATCGAGCAGCTCTATCCGCTGCACGAGCAGCTGCTCAGCAAGGTGCTCAAGGGCTTCGGCGAGCGCTACGAGCTGGTGTGGTGCCAGGAGGAGCCGCAGAACATGGGCGCCTGGACCTTCATCGCCCCGGCGCTGCGCCACATCACCGGCAAGGAGCCGATCTATACCGGCCGGGAGGCCGCAGCCAGCCCGGCGCCTGGCAGCGCTGCGCTGTTCCAGCTCGAGCAGGAGCAGTTGATCTCCAGCGCCCTCGGCATCAGCGCGCGCAAGCTGGCCAAAGCCCACCACTGACCCCACTCTCGTTACGCCTCCCACCAACGATCCCGACCGCGGACCAGCGGTCTCCTGCCTCGAGCTGAGACTTCCCATGGCTTATGACGTGAAAATCCCCGCAGTCGGTGAATCCATCACGGAAGGCATCCTCTCCCGCTGGCTGGTCAAGGATGGCTCGGTGGTGCAGGACAGCACACCGCTGTTCGAGCTCGAGACCGACAAGATCACCACCGAGGTGCCGGCCGGCGCCAACGGCACGGTCCGCTTCATCGCCAAGGAGGGCCAGACCTTGGCCATCGGCAGCGTGGTGGCGGCGATCGACACCACCGGTGCCACCAGCGCTCCGGCAGCTGCCGTGCCAGCCCCGGCGAGCAGCGCAGCCCCAGCCGCCGCCGCCGGTGCAGCGAACGCCAAGAACACCACGCTTTCGCCCGCAGTGAAGAAGCTGGTCGCGGATAACGACCTGGACCCGGCGCGCATCCCCGGCACCGGCCGGGATGGCCTGATCACCAAGGGCGACGTGCTCGCCCAGCTCTCGGCCCCGGCCGCGACCGCGCCGAGCGCCCCAGCTGCCGCTCCCGCCCCCATCACCACCGCTGCCGGCGGTACCACGCGCAAGCGCATGAGCTCGCTGCGTCAGCGCATCGCCACCCGGCTGGTGCAGGCCCAGCATACTGCGGCGATCCTGACCACCTTCAATGAAGTGGACATGAGCGCGGTGATGGAGCTGCGCAAGAAGCACAAGGAGGAGTTCGAGAAGAAGCTCGGGGTCTCGCTCGGCTTCATGTCCTTCTTCGCCGTCGCCTCGGTCAAGGCGCTGCAGAAGTACCCGCTGATCAACAGCCAGATCGACGGCACGGATGTGGTGAGCTTCTCCGGCATCCATCTCGGCGTCGCCGTCGGCACCGACAAGGGCCTGGTGGTGCCGGTGATCCGCGACGTCCAGCGCCTGTCCTTCGCCGAGATCGAGCGCGCGATCAAGGAGTACGCAGTCAAGGCGCGTGAAGGCAAGCTCAGCCTCGATGATCTCCAGGGCGGGACCTTCACCATCACCAACGGCGGGGTATACGGCTCACTGATGTCCACGCCCATCCTCAATCCGCCGCAGAGCGGCATCCTGGGCATGCATTCGATCAAGGAGCGGCCCATCGCCCTCGGCGGCCAGGTGGTCATCCGTCCGATGATGTACCTGGCCCTGAGCTACGACCATCGCATCGTCGACGGCTCCGAGGCGGTCGGGTTCCTGGTGCGCATCAAGGAGCTGCTCGAGGCCCCCGAGAAGCTCCTGCTCGGACTCTGATCAGTCGGCACGTCCCGAAACGCTGCCGAAGCCCCGGCTCCAGGGCTGGAGTCCCTGGAGCACCTCCCCTCCCGCAGACGCATACACACGAGCACCAATCATGGCACAATTCGATCTCATCGTCATCGGCGCCGGACCCGGCGGCTACGTCTGCGCCATCCGCGCGGCCCAGCTCGGCATGCGCGTGGCGATCGTCGAGAAGCGCGCCGATGCCGGCAAGACCAGGCTCGGGGGCACCTGCCTGAACGTCGGCTGCATCCCCTCAAAGGCCCTGCTCGATTCATCCGAGCATTACCGCAATGCCACCATGCATTTCGCCGAGCATGGCATCGCCTGCGGTGAGGTCCGCCTCGACCTGGCGCAGATGATGCAGCGCAAGAGCAAGGTGGTCGGCTCGCTGGTCGATGGCATCGCCTACCTGATGCGCAAGAACAAGATCGAGGTGCTGGCGGGCATCGGCGTGGTCACGGGTCCGGGCACGGTGCAGGTGACCGATCCCGCCGGCGCGGCGGTCGTGCATCAGGCCAAGCACATCGTCCTGGCCACCGGCTCGGTGCCGATCGAGTTGCCGTTCCTCCCCTTCGATGGCACCACCGTGGTGTCGAGCGACCAGGCGATCAGCTTCCCCAAGGTCCCGGAACGGCTGCTGGTGGTCGGCGGCGGCGTCATCGGGCTTGAACTGGGCTCGGTGTGGTCGCGCCTGGGCTCCGCCGTCACGGTGATCGAGTTCCTGCCGCAGATCTGCCCGTTCCTCGACGCCGATGTCGCCAAGGAGCTGCAGAAGGTCCTCACCAAGCAGGGCCTGACCTTCCATCTCGAGACCAAGGTCACCGGGCTGGTGCGCGAGGGCGGCAAGCCGACGCTGCAGGCCAGCGACAAGCAGGGCAAGCCGATCACCTTCGCCGGCGATGCGGTGCTGGTGTCGGTCGGCCGCCGGCCATTGACCGAAGGCGCCGGCCTCGAGGCCGCCGGCGTGGAGCTGACCGAGCGCAAGCGGGTCAAGGTCGACCATGACTTCCGCACCAGCGTCGCCGGCATCTACGCGATCGGCGACCTCATCGACGGACCGATGCTCGCCCACAAGGCCGAGGAGGAGGGCGTCGCGGTCGCCGAGCTGATCGCCGGCGGCAAGAACACCATCGATCACAACCTCATCCCCAATGTCATCTACACCTGGCCCGAGGTCGCCTCCATCGGCCTGGGCGAGGCGGAGGCCAGGAAGCTCGGCCGCCCCATCCGCATCGGCAAGGCGACCTTCATCGGCAACGGCAGGGCCAAGGCCGCCGGCGAGGCCGAGGGCTTCGTCAAGCTCATCGCGGACGAGAAGACCGATCGCGTCCTCGGCGCGTCGGTGATCGGGCCTCGGGCCTCCGATCTGCTGGCGGAGATCACCGCGGTGATGGCCTTCGGCGGTTCGAGTGAGGACATCGCCCGCACCTGCCACAGCCATCCGACCTTCTCGGAGGTGGTGCGCGATGCGGCCCTGGCCCTGCTCGGGCGGCCGATCAACGGCTGAGGGCGGGGAAGCTCACGGGCGTGAGCCTGGCGGGTCTTCGAACCGCCGGTAGGAGCCCTGCCGGAGCAGCGTGCGCCCTCCACCAGCGCGCAGCTCCCTGCGCCGGCCAGCCCGCCATCCGCCCATCACCCCCATTGGCCTGCCGTTCGCAGGCATTGCCGCGGTAGGGATGCCATCCACGCATCAGCGCCACCAGCGGGGCAGCGGCAGAGAGCGGCAGCATGAACGGACCGAAGAGCTCGCATTGCCGCACATGCACCCGTTCATGCCGGCGCGAGACGATGAGCGCGAGCTCGTCCTGGGCGATGATGGCATGGCCCAGGGAGATGGCCGAGTCATGGAGGGGCCAGCGTGCCAGCAGTCGCGCGGCATGGCCGCCGCTGACCTCCAGGACGCCCTCTTTCCATGCCACCGCGGTGGAGCCCGGATGGGACGACGCGGCCAGCGGGAGCCCGATGAGGGCATTCGGCGATGGTCAGGCGTAGCGCGCCAGCGTCAGCGGCATCCTGCCACTTCCCGCGTGCGCATGCGCGTGGGCTTGCGGCGATCGCCTCTGGCATCCGCCCTTCCCGGGAGATCGCCCTCGCCCTGAAACCGTCGCCGTGGATGGTGGTCGGCCCTGGCTACGGACCACCGACCAGCAGGTTCCCGTGGGCGACCATCACCGCGCTGCCGCGAATGAGCACGCGCGCACCCGCAAGCTCGACCTCCAGCCGACCGCCCCGCCGGGAGAGCTGCCGGCAATCCAGGGTGCGCAGGCCGAGGCGCCTGGACCAGTACGGCGCCAGGGCGCAGTGCGCCGATCCGGTCACCGCATCCTCGGTGATGCCGGCCCGTGGCGCGAAGAAGCGCGACACCACATCGCAGCCGAGCGCAGGCGTGCCCTGCGCCGTGATGATGATGCCGCGCGGCGGCAGCCCGGCGATGCGGCCCGCATCCGGCTGCAGCTGCGCCACCGCCTCGGCGTCATCGAGCTCGACCAGCCAGTCGAACTGGTTGCCGCCGACCCAGCACACGCGCGCGCCGAGGATCTCGCCGAGCTCATCACCGGCATCGGCGATGGCGGTGCAGGGTGCGCTCGGCAGCTCGATCTGGATGCGACGCCACGCCGCATCCATGCCCCGCGCCTGGAGTTCGCCGGAGCGGGTTGAGAAGGTGATCAGCTCCGCGCTCGCGCGACCGCTCTGCCACAGGGCCGCTGCGCAGGCGAGGGTGGCATGGCCGCATAGGTCGACTTCGCACACCGGGGTGAACCAGCGCAACCCCCACCCGCCGCTCGCGGGCCAGCAGAAGGCCGTCTCGCTGAGCTGGAACTCGCCGGCGACCGCCTGCATCCATGCGCCATCGGGGCAGCGGTCGCGGATCACCACCGCCGCCGGATTGCCTCCGAAGGGCCGGTCGGCGAAGGCATCGATGATCCAGTAGGGGACCATGCTTCCTGCCTCAGCCCGGTGTGGAGCGGACGGGGCCGAGGCTGTGCTCCCACAACAGCAGCCCCTGAAGCAGGAAGGCGCTCGCCTGCTCCGTCTGGGCATAGGTCCAGGCCTGCTCGCGCGTGCATTCCTCGACCTCGATCAGCTCCATCGCGTCTTGGCTGCGCGCCCCGGTCTGGCTGAGCTCCTCGGCGAGCACCACATGCAGCCGCATGCGCACCAGTCCCGGAATCGGGGCAAAGGCGCCGAGCACCCGGCACCGCCCTGGCCGCCAGCCGGTCTCCTCCTCGAGCTCGCGTGCGGCCGCGATGAGGGGTTGCTCCCCCTGTTCGATGCCCCCCGCGGGGAATTCATGCAGGTAGGCCCGGTAGGGATGCCGATAGATGCGTTCGATGACCAGCCGGCCATCGGGGAGCACCGGTACGACGATCACCGCATCCCATTTGGACTCGATGAAATTGTAGGTATAGGGGCCCGCAGCGGTGGCGAGATCCTCCTCGATGGTCGAGAAGAAGCGGTTGCCGGCGATTTCCCGCCGACTGGTGATGGGCGGAATGGGGAGCATCACGCGATTGGATCGCCTGACCGCTGCAAAGCCAGGAGCGCGCGCGCCAGCCGCGACGGTCGGTCCATCGCCTGGCCGCCGGATGCCCTGCTAGGGCAAGGGCAGGAACGGGGTCTGGTCGAAGCGGTCATCGAGGTCCTCGTAGACCGCGGTGATGTCGTCGATCGGGATGTAGACGCGGTAGCGGTGCGCGTCGGCACCGAAGTTGTCGATCGCATCCGCCAGCAGGATCTCGCGCCGCCCCTCGCCGGTGATCTCGTTGCGCTTGGCCGACTGGTAGATCTTGCGGCTCATCTCCGCCGACCAGTGCAGGCAGCGCACCTCGCCGATGACCACCTCCTTGCGCATCTCGACGAGCTTGAGGATGAAGCGCTCGCCGCGGCGCACGATCACCGTGGCGACGCGCTGCTGCTCGACCAGCGACTCGAGCACCTTGGACAAGGTGCCGGGGTTGTCGGTTCCTGGGACGATGATCTTCTTGTCGCCGCTCATGGTATGATGACTCGCGCCCGGTCGTCGTGGAGGATGGAGTGGACCCTGGTCGAGGGCGGCTGCGACCGCCGTCCGGCCAGAGCATGGATGTCCCGTCGGCCAGCGCCAGGGCCCAGGGCGGGGCTCACACCAGCCGGTCGCCGAGCTTGGCCGCGAGCTTGGCGCGCCAAGCCGGCGCGTGGTCGGTATCGACCGGGTGGAGGCTCTCGACCAGGGTGCCGATGCCGCGGTTGTGGTTGAGCCGCTCCTGATTGACCGCGACGATGGTCTCGCTGGTGATGATCTCGTCACCGACCACGCACAGATCGGGCGTGCAGGCGACCGTCGAACCGGAGCGGACGATGTAGATCGCCACCCGCCCCTGCTCGGCGCAGGTCTTCTCGATATCCTTGGGCCCGACCTCGAAGGTGATGCCCTGCTTGCGCGCGTCCAGGATGCAGTCGTAGACCTCCTCATACTGCGGATCGATGAGCACCGGCCGGCCGCGCAGCAGAGCGAGCTTGGGATCGGAGCCATTGGCCGCCCATCCCCTGCCACCGCCCAGCGCCTTGGCCTTGGCCGCCTGCTCGCGGTTCATCAGCACGCAGTGACCGAGGTAGTCGTCCATGCCGAGGCTGCCGAGGATGCGCACATCGGTGTTGGTCTCCTTGAGATGCGCCTTGAGCTCCTTCCAGTTGCGCACCTTGGGGGTATCCAGCGCATCCAGCAGGGTATTGTGGAATGCATCGTAGCAGGTCAGCGACAGGTCGCGCTTGTGCTTGCGCAGGTAGGTCGGCGTGACCTCGTGATCGGTCCCCAGCAGGATGCCGCGCACCTCCGCCGACCGCGCCGTGGGGGCGAATGAGAATTCGAAGTGATTGAGCACCATGCGCGATGGCTTGCCCGGACGGGTCAGATCCAGCTGCAGGTGCATGCCGGAGGCCGCCTCGCGCACCTCGGGATCCCCGTCCTGGCGCAGGGCGGCGAGCATGGCATCGACACCGGTCTTGCCGGTGTAGTCGAGCTGGGCGACACCGTGCTCATCGGCATAGCGTCGCATGCGCCTGAGCGCCTGCTCCACATCGTCGAGATCATGGCCGAAGAGATCGGCGGCTCGCATGGTCGATTCGACCATGTGTCCGCTCTGCCGCCAGAGGGCGATCAAGCCTTCCTCGAGCTTGACCCGGCGCTTGTCATCCTTGATCACCCGGCGGATTGCGGCGACCAGCTCCGGCCGCAGCCAGTGCAGCGTCACCAGCTTCTTCAGCACATCGTCGAGGCTGCCGCCCTTGGGCGGGATGGCGACCAGCACCGGTTCTGACATGGCATATCCCCAGATCGCAGCACAGGGTGGTGGCCACCTCCAGCCACGCAAGTGTCGAGCGTCACCACGCCGGAAGCGGGCGCGGCTAGGGAGTGACCACGCCCCGTCGCTCCAGGGCGATGGCCAGGGCGATCCGCTCCGGTCCAGCGCTCAGCTTCTTCGCCGCATCCCCCGTGCGATCCCGCTCCAGGAGGGTCTTGAAGCCCGCGGCCGCAGCCGGGTCGCCGAGCTGGTCGAGGATGATGATCAGTGCCAGCCTGCGGTTCGGCTCCCTGGTCGAGGCGATGCGCTCGAGCAACGGGTTGGTCCAGCGTTCCCTGGCATCGCTGGCGAGGACCATGAACGAACGCGCCGCCCACCAGCCCTGTCCCGTCTCCAGGGCCCCGTCGACCAGCGGAGCGAGTTCATCGACGGTGAAAGCGGTCAGCTCCGAGCGCGTGGGCAGATGGTGCGGATCATGCAACTCGGCGATGAACTCGTCCCGCTTCGCGAGCGACTCGACCGCCGGCTGATGCTCGTGCCACCACAAGGTCCACGCCGAACCGGCAGCCGCGCCGTATCCGGTGAGCATGCGCAGGGTCTCGGCCGCATTCTCGCGCAGCGCCGTACTGCGACCGGAACCGGCGGCGATGCACAGCGGGCCGAGCGCTCGGCTGTCGCCATTTGCGCCCAGGGATCGCGCCGCGTACTGGGCCGCATGCTCATCCGCTCCTGCGAGCACGGCGCTGAGCGGCAGGCAGAGCCGCGGATCACCGATCAGGAAGCTGGCATCAATCAGCGCGATCAGCTCATCGCCCTGGCGGCTGCGCAGCAGGTTGCAGAAGGCCGGGATTGAGGTGATGCGCATCGCCAGCTGCGCCAGGCCGGAGCGCATCTGGCGCTGCACCACATCATCCGGCTCCCGTGCATAGGCGCACAGGATCTCGAGGCCTCGTGCATCGCCCAGCGTCGCCAGCCCGCGGGCCGCGGCTTCCCGGATGGTCGGATCGCCGACATGCAGCAGCTGTACCAGGCGGTCGAAGGCGCCCTTGCCACCGGCCATCCCGAGGCCGGTGGCGCACAACTCGCGCACGTGCTTGTCGGCATCATCGGTGAGTGAGAGGATAAGCGCCGTGCCGCCATCGCCACCGATGCCCGCCGCTGTCTGCACCACCCGCCCGCGGATCTGCCAATCCTGGTCCCCGGCCAGCACCATCAGGTCTTCCAGCACCACCGTGCCGCGCCTGATCAGGGCGGCGATCGCGGGTCCATGGTATTCGGGTCGGGGATCGGTGAGCGCGGCGATGTCGTCTTCCCAGGGCTTGCCCCTGGCCACGCTCGAGTGCGGTCCGGAGACCGCCTGCTTGATGTCGCGCACGGTCTGGATGACATCGACGCCATCGACCTGCTGAGCATCGCCAGCCTGGAGGCGGGCGACTGCCTGCGGGCAGGTCCACATGCTGGCGCACAGCGCGCAGCAGAGCATCCAGCGCAGGGGACGGCGTTCAGGGACAGCTGTCATGGCGTCATCCTTGGCGGATCGCCCGGCGATGAAAGCGGCAATCGCCGGTCCTGGCGCGGCCGGCACAGCCGCAGGCCGGACCGCCGCTTGCAGCATGCGCTCCTCGCGGGTATCACCCCGCCTTCGGAACGCACTCGCATCGGAGAGCCCATGGTCGCGCACATCGGTACATGGATCGGGACCGGGAAGCCCGGCATCTGGCGGCCGCAGCTCGATTGCGCGTTGGTCGATGACCCGCGCTTCGCCGCCCTGGCGGCTGCGGCGGGCGCTGGCGTCTCCTTCGCCCAGGCGGTGGCGCTGGTGACCGGGGCCAGCGATCCCAGCTCGATCGGCTATGCCATCGCGCGCAATCTCGCCAGCGGCGGCGCCAAGGTGGTGATCACCGGCAGCCGCGACCTGGAGCGCATCACCGCCACCGCCCAGCAGCTGGTCGCCGAAGCGGGCGCCGGCACGGTGCTGCCGGCGCGGGTCAACCAGGGCGAGCTCGCCGAGCTCGACCAGCTCCTCGACCATCTCAAGGGGCAGAACCTCGCCCTCACCCACCTCTATCCCTTCGCTGCCGTCAACCACCCCCAGCTGTTCGTAGGCATCAAGCCGGAGGACTACCTGAAGGTGTTCTCGGTCAACGTCTTCGGCATCTACCATCTCTGCGCCCGGCACGCGCGGCAGGCCCCTCGCAACCAGCCGTGGTATGTGATCATCCCGCTTTCGCCCAACGATGGGCGCCTGCAGGGCTCGGGCCTCTACCCGGCGACCAAGCAGGCGCTGCGTCCGATCGTCGTCCAGGGGCAGAACGAGGTCGGCGACCGCCGCAACGGGCACTACATCGGCGTCAGCATCGCCTGGACCCGTTCAGCCCTGATGAGCCAGCTGGATGCAGGCGTGGCCGGGGCCAAGGCGGCCGGCCTCAAGGTCTTCGAGACCCGTGATACCGCCGATGTCTGCACCCTGGCCGGCACGCCGGCCGCGCACATCCTCAAGGGCACGGTGATCGATGCTGCCGGCGGATTCGGCGCGATCGATCCCAAGGACATGGCCAAGGTCTTCAGCGGCGGGCATTGAGGCGATGGCGGATGCGATCACCTATCGTCTCGGCGGCCTCCTCGATCTCGACGAGGTGATCGAGCTCTATCGCGCTTCGACCCTCGGCGAACGCCGGCCGATCGACGATCGCGCCGCAGTCGCCGACATGCTCCGCCATGCGAACCTCATCATCACCGCCTGGGACGGTGCGCTGGCCGTCGGCATCGCCCGCACGATGACCGATTTCAGCTACGTCGCCTACCTCGCCGACCTGGCGGTGCGCGCATCGCATCAGCGCCAGGGCATCGGCAAGGAGCTCATCCGCCGCACACGCGCAGCGCTCTCGCCTGGCGCCCTGCTGGTCCTGCTGTCCGCACCCAAGGCGGTGGACTACTACCCCCATGTCGGCTTCATCCGCCATCCGCAAGCCTGGACGGTCAAGGCCGGCGGGACGGCGCCCCCAGCGCCCTAAGCACCAGGCCCAGCAGGGCCAGGCGCGGCAGCCTCATCACGCCACCGCGATCGCGCCGCCGCCATCACCTTGATCAGGCGCAGCCGATCCGAGGGCCGGTGGGCGAGGGTGATGCTCAGGCGCAGGCGGCACCCGCCTGGTGGGACGGTGGGAGGCCGGATGGCGGGGGCGAAATGGCCGTGGGCAAGCAGGAGCGCCGACAGCTCCAGGGCGGGCTGCTCGGATCCGACGATGATCGGGATGATCGCCGAGCGCCCTTCGGGGACCTGCCAGCCCTGGGAGCGCAGCGCCGAACGCACCTCCCCGGCCTCGCGGCGCAGGCGCTCGGGCAGCTCGGGCTCCTCGCGCAGCAGATCGAGGCTCTCGATCGCCGCGCCCATCGCCGCCGGGACCGGCGCGGTGGAGAAGATGAACGAGCGGCCACGGTTGACCACCAGTTCGATGAGCTCGCGATCGCCGGCGATGAAGCCGCCCTGCGACCCGAGGCTCTTCGAACAGGTGCCGATCCGGAGATCGGCCTGCACTCCCAGTTCCGCGCAACCGCCACGGCCACCCGGGCCGATCACGCCGATGGCATGCGCCTCGTCGACCAGCAGCAGCGCACCATGCTCCCGGCACAGCGCCGAGATGCCCACCAGCGGGGCTTCGTCGCCGTCCATCGAGTAGACCGACTCGACGCACACCAGCCGTCGATGCGCACCGCTGGTGCGGCGCAGCTGCTTGTCGAGATCCGCCAGGTCGTTGTGCTGGAAGCGCAACATGGTGCCGGCGGCGAGATGCGCACCATCGTAGGTCGAGGCGTGGCAGAGGCGGTCGAGGATGATGACATCCTCGGGTCCGCTCGCCAGGCTGACCAGGACGCTGAGGTTGGCCTGGAAGCCGCTCGTGGTGACCAGCGCATCCGGGGCTGCGAGCCAGTGTGCGATGCGCTCCTCGAGCCGGCGATGGCAGCTCAGGCCGCCGGAGAGCAGGCGTGCGGCCCCGGCACCGGCGCCGAAGCTGCGCAGGGCGCGTGCGGCGGCATTCTTCACCCGCAGCCGGTTCGCCGCTCCGAGATAGTCGTTCGAAGCCCAGTTGTGCAGCTTGCGCCTGCCCCCGGGCTGGCGCAGCACCAGCACCCTGCCATTGGGGCTGTCGATCACCGGACGCTTGCGCAGCCGTCCCTGCGCCTCGAGCTCGGAGAGCTCGGCGGTGATGGCGAGTCGCATCTGCGCGTAGCTGGGAGGCGGTTCGTGGCCCATGGCGTGGGGAGTTATAGGCGGTGGCATGCCGACGCTATGGCCAGCCGAGGTCCTGTCCCGGGTGGGTAAGCGCTTGTCGGGACGGCAGCCGCTGCTTTGATAGCAGGACCATGATCCACCTGGGCGTCAATATCGACCATGTAGCCACCGTGCGCCAGGCGCGCAAGGCCACCGAACCCGATCCTGTCCTGGCGGCTCACCTGGCCGAGCTGGGCGGTGCGCATGCCATCACCGTGCACCTCAGGCAGGATCGCCGCCATATCCAGGATCGCGATGTGCGCCTGCTGCGCGAGACCGTCCAGGGCATCCTCAACCTCGAGATGGCGGCCGGGGAGGACATCCTCGACATCGCGCTGGCGGTCATGCCCGATCAGGTCTGCCTGGTACCGGAGCACCGCCAGGAGCTGACCACCGAGGGCGGCCTGCACATCTCCCGCGATGACCGCCGGTTGGGCAATGCCATCGCGCGGCTGCGCGATAGCGGCGTCATGGTCAGCCTGTTCATCGAGCCCGACCCCGCCACCGTGCAGCTGGCGAAGGATATCGGGGCGGATGCGGTCGAGCTGCATACCGGATCCTGGGCCAATGCCTGGGCGCAATGCCGGGGCGACGAGCACGACGAGGCGCTGATCCAGCAACTCAGCCGTATCGAGGAGGCGGCGGATGCCGCCGCGACCATCGGCCTGCGCCTGCATGCCGGACACGGGATCACCTACGCCAATGTGCGCAACCTGCTCCATCTGCCCTTGCTGCGCGAGCTGAACATCGGGCACAGCATCATCAGCCGGGCGATCATGGTCGGCATGGAGCGCGCAGTGCGCGATATGTGCGCGATGCTCAGCGCCGGCCCCGGCTGACCTGCCGGCTCCTGGTTCCGACGCGCCAAGCACCCGCGGGACGCTGAACGGGGACGCCTTTTCGCTGGATCAGGCCGGCAAACCCGACAGCCTGCGCACCTCCGGAGGCATTCATGGCCAGGCAGGCTTTCAGCGGTTCGTGCGTCGCCATCATCACCCCGTTCAATGGCGATCAGGTCGACTTCCCGGCGCTTAAGCGGCTGTGCGACTGGCATATCGCCGAGGGCACCCAGGCGATCATCCCCTGCGGCACCACCGGGGAGAGCGCGACTTTCACCCATGAAGAGCAGCATCAGGTGATCGCCGAGGTGGTGCAGGCCGTCGCCGGCCGGGTGCCGGTGATTGCGGGGGCCGGATCGAACAGCACGCGCGAGGCGATCAGCCTGGCGCGTGCCGCCGAGCGCAGCCAGGCCGACGGCATCCTGACCATAACCCCCTACTACAACAAGCCCACCCCGGAAGGGCTGTTCCAGCACTTCAAGGCGGTGCACGAAGCGACCCGCCTGCCCCTGGTGCTCTATAACGTCCCCGGACGCACCGGCATCAACATGCTGCCCGACACCACCGCGCGCGTGTGGGAGCTGGGCAATGTCGATGCGATCAAGGAGGCCAGTGGCAGCCCCGAGCAGATCACCGAGCTGCTCGGCCGCGGCGTGCGCGTGCTCTCCGGCGATGATGCCATGACCCTGCCCTTCATGGCCCTGGGCGCTTCTGGCGTCATCAGCGTGGTCGCCAATTTCGCCCCGCGCATCATGCGCCAGCTGTGCGATGCCTGCGCACGCGGCGACCTGCCCGAGGCCCGCCGCCTGCATCATATCGTCTCCGACCTCGCCAAGGCCGCCTTCAGCGAGACCAATCCGATACCGGCCAAGGCCGCGGTCCATCTGCTCGGATTCTGCCGCGAAGAATACCGCCTCCCCATCGTCCCGATAACGCCGAGCAAGCGCACCGCCCTGATCGCGACGCTGATCAAGCACGGTCTGCTCGCGGCCGCGAACGCCTAGAGCGCACGGACCTGCACATGGCCATGACGCTAGCTGACAAGTTCACGCTCGCGCGTCTGGCCATTGCGCCGGCGATCGTGGCGAGCTACCTGCTGTTGCCGATCGAGCACCACCTGTGCTTCTGGGTGGCCGGCTGGCTGTGCGCCATCGCCGAGTATACCGACCTGATCGACGGGCGGATTGCGCGCGCGCGCGGCGAAGTCTCTGACTTCGGCAAGCTCGCCGATCCCTTCTGCGACGTCTTCTACCGCCTGACCGTCTTCATGGTCTACCTGCTTCCGGCTGCCGGGGTCGGCTATCCCGTCACCTTGGACGGCGGCCAGGAGGTCCAGACCGTCGGCAGCCAGTCGATCGCCAGCGCCTTCGCCGAGGTGCACCAGCTGGTGTTCCTGGTCGGCACCACCACCGACGACGCCGGAGTGCGTACCCCCGTCTATGGCGCTGGCCTGGTACCCTGGCTGCCGGTCCTGCTGATGGTGCTGCGCGAGATCGTCGCCGGCGCGCTGCGCGCGATGAGCGCGGTGCGCGGGCTGGCGCTGGCGGCACGCCCGTCTGGCAAGCTCAAGGCCTGGGTGCAGGGAGTGACCCTCATCACCCTGATGGCCTTCCCCGCCTGCTTCTGGATCAGATCGCCCTGGCAGCTGACCTATGCCAGCTGGATGACCTGGGCCTGCGCGCTGTTCAGCGTCGCATCGATCATCGAGTACATCTGGGTCAATCGCGCGCTCCTCGCCCAGCTGACCACGGTGCGCCAGCGCGTTGCCAAGGAGGACGAGGCCGCCTGAGCGTCCGCCGGCCGGGAGCGCCTGCTGGGGCCAGGATGGGCGATGCCGCGCTACCAGCCAGCCGGAGCGGCATCGCCAGGGAAGAAGCCCTCCACCCGTCCCAAGTTCGCCCCCGCCAGCCCAGCGGCGAACCACAGCGCCAGGGCGAGGAATGGCAGCGCCAGGAACAGCCGGCCGAGGCCGACCTCAGCGACCGCCTGGTCGCCCTGCAGACGGATGCGCCCGAGCACATAGATGGCGATCAGCCCGCTGATAGCCGACCAGCTGGCGATGGTGAAGGTCCGCCCCACGACGCCCCAGCCCCAGGCGTTGTCGCAGATGGCGAGGAACTTGAGCGCAGCGGCGATCTCGAGCAGGCCGCCGACGACCTTGAACTCGTTCATCCATGCCCCCGCCCTGGGCAGCCGATGGAGGGCCGTCGGGCTGATCGCCAGGAAGAAGAACGGCACGGCGATCGCGCTGCTGTAGATCGCCATGCCCACCACTGCGCGCAGCCAGCCATTGGCATTCCCGGACGCCACAGCCGCCGCGAGCACCGACCCAGCGAAGGGCGCGGTGCAGCTGAATGCCGTGACCGCGAAGGTCAGGCCCATGATCAGCGCGCCCAGGTAGCCGCCCCGACCTCCGCCGATGCGGTTCTCCACGCTGGCGGGCAGATGGAGCAGGAAGGCGCCGAGCAGGCTCAGGCCCAGGACCAGGAACAGCACGGCGATGACCAGGTTGGTCACCGGATGCCCGCTGACGGTCGACAGGTTGGCGCCCAGGACCCCGGTGATCAGCACGCCCAGCGCGACGAAGCAGGCGATGATGCCGCAGGCGTAGAAGGCCGCCAAGGGCAGCAGCCGGTGGCCGGCGGAGGCCTGCTTGGCGAAGAAGTTGACGGTGAAGGGGATCATCGGGTAGGTGCACGGCATCAGCAGGGTGAACAGCCCGCCCAGGAGCGCGAGCCAGATGAATTCGCCCGCGCTGTGTCCGGTGCCGAGGTCCGATCCACCGCCACCAGAGATGAAGCCCAAGAAGCGTTCCAAGGCCGCATGGTCTGAGGGTTCGAAGACCTCATTCCAGCGCTCCTCTCCGCCTTTGGCATCGAGACGCACATAGAGCGGGCGGTTCTGGGTGTGGAAGACCTTCTGCTGCCAATCGGCCAGGGCATCATTGGGCGGATCGGTATCGACCGAGATCGGCACCGCACGGTTCCAGCCGGCGATCACCACCGGTAGGCGGAAGACCGTCTTCTCCATGGTCTGGCAGTTCAGGCAGGATGGGCCGGTGAAATCGAGCAGCACCGCCTTGCCGTCCGCGCGGGTGGCCGCGATCATCCCTTCGATCTCGGCGACCGTGGTCGGATGGCGCCAATGCACGCCAAGGTCGATCGCGGCATGCTCGCTGGCGCGCGCCACGGCGACGGCGGCTTCGGCGACGATGAGCGGACGCTCACGCTCGAGTTCCGCATGGATGATGGTACGCAGCTGCTCCGCGTCGCCCCCGGCCGGCGCGCGCGGAGCAGGGTTGGCGGACGGGGCGCTGGCCAGGCGCACGGTCGGCAGGCGGACGGACAGCGCCGCCTCCTTGACCGGGATGAGGCAGAACTGCTCCGAGCAGGCCATGTAGGAGATCAGCACGGTGGTCGCGCCAGGGGCACCATCCGGCGATTCAGCGAGGGCTATCGGCAGGCGCAGGGTGACCGGGCCGGGCGGGTAGACCGGCACCGGATCGTCGCCGGGCAGGATGTGGGTGGTCTTGTCTGCGACCGCCGGACCGGTGGCATGCACACTCTCGCCGGGCTTGATCTCCAGGCGGGTCGCCACCCCGATGGTGCCAGTCAGCTCCATGCCATAGAGATGCAGCGGGTCCGCCTTCTCATCAGGCGAATAGGTGCCCACCAGCACCGCCTTGCCCTGCTCCACCTGGTCGAGGCCGATGGTGACCGTCACGCCGTTCTTATGGTAGGTGGCAAGCGGGTCGGCAGCGGGCGCGCATACGGCGAACCAGGCGAGCAGGAGGAGGACCGCGGGGGTGGAGCGTCGCATCATAGATCTGGTATACGTCCGTTCAGGCGGCGAGTTTGACGCGATTCAGCGTCCTGGCGTCGGCACCAGCGGGTTGCCCGCAGGGGCTTCGCCCTGACCCGCCTTGCGCCTCAGGCTGGCAGCCAGGCGGCCGATCTCGCGCCGGTAGAACTGCCCGCCGAAGCCGAACTCGTCGCGCGCTGCCGCCTCGCTCAGGTAGGTGGCGGCCCGGTCCGCATGGCCATCGGCGAACTCGATCAGCGCATGGACGTACTTGTTGTCCTGATCCGCGCCGAGGTCATCGGCGATCTCGGCATTCTCCTTGGCCACCTGGAGATCATGGAAGCCGGGATCATCGGCGGTTACGGCCAGCAGCGCCAGGCAGCTGTAGGCATCCCCGTTGAATTCGTACTCCTTCTTGGCCAGGAGGTCGTCGATGATGTCCTGGGCCTGCTCATAGTGCCGAGCGCCGATGCAGGCCTTGGCGTAGGCCATGCGGTCGAGGGCATACTTGGTGGTGTACTTGAAGCCGCGCACGGTCGCCGGCCTGCCATCCTTGCCGGCAGCGGGATACAGCTGGTCGAAGAACTGGACCGACTTGGCATAATCCTCGTCGCTCTCGCGCCCGGAACCCTCCCACTTGCCAAGGGTCAGGTAGAGGCGCGCGTTGCACAGCAGCACCTTGTCATCCTTGCCGCTCTTGACCGATTTGAGCGCGCGGTCGGCATAATCCCGTGCGCCATCGAAATCGAGCCATTCGGTGCATGCCGCATTGCATGCCGACACCAGCTCGGCGGTGGTCTTGGGTTTGAGGGTGGAGAAGAACCTGAGCCATTCGCCCTTCAGATCATCGGGGGCGGCACGGAACGAGCGCTTGAAGACCGCCACCCCGTCACCATCGAACTTGCCGTGCGTGAGCTGGTCGTAGAAGTCCTCGAACTGCGGCCGGCGCTGACCGTTGTTGCCATAGAGCAGGTAATAGATCAGCGACCATCCCTGCGGATAGTAGATGCTGGTGTACTGCCGCATGCCCTGCAGCGAGCACAGGCGGTCGAGCGAGACATCCCCCTGCTTGACGATCTCCTGCAGCTGCCACAGGCGCCCCCAGGGGATGGTCTGGAGGTTCATGCCATGCTCATCGCGCTCCGCGCTTTCGAAGAACACCGCCAGACCCTCATTGGCCCAGGACGGCACATCGACTCCCTCGCCGCAGGCCTGGTGGATGACCAGATGGGCACACTCATGGAAGAGCGTGCTGAGCGTGCGCTCGAGGCTGCCGGCGTAGAAGCAGCGAATCCCCATCTTCTCGCCATAATAGAAGTAGCCGAGCACGTTCTCGCCCACCGGCAGATGCGCCTGAGCTGAGTTCTCGATGAACTGCTGCTGGCTGGCATAGACCTCGACGCTGACCAGCTTGATCTTGGCCCGCGCGCTGAAGACGCGCGCCAGCTCGGCATAGCACTGCTCCATGGCGTTGCCGATCTCCTCCACCGACTGGGGGGAGACGTTGCTGCGGATCTCGAAGTGGCCCTGTTCGGTGCGGTAGACCCAGGCGTTCTTCCAGTCGCTGGCGAAGCGGATGCGCTCCCGGGCCTGGGTCTGGCGTGCCTGGATCGCCTTGAGCCGCGACGAGCTGATCCAGGTGCCGTGGTATTTCACATAGCCCTTGGCCTTGTACATCTCATCCGGGGTCACCCACTTGCCCTGGTACTGCACCAGGCCCTTGTCGGTGTTCTCGGCGAATTCCTTGGTGACCCACGCACCCTTGTACTGCACCAGGCCCCTGGCGATCTGCGCCTCGTCGCCCTTGTACCACTTGCCATCGACCTTCTCGTAGCCGAGCTGCCGGTGGCCCCCCTCATGGGTGGGATCGAGTGCGATGGTCGTCTCGAACTGCTCGAGCGCATGGGCGGAGAGGCCGTTGCTCTTGCACCACATGGCGAGCTGGAAATGGGCCTCGGCATCGGTGGCTGCCACCGCCGCCAGCTTGGTCTTGTAGGCGTCCTCGACCGAGTCGGCCTGGGCCGACTGCCCGACGAGCAGCAAGGCGATCAGGAGGAGCACGGCTCGCAGCACCATCAGATCTTTCCCGCAGAGGAGACGGATGCATGGTCCTTGGCGGACCACACCGGTCTCGTGCATCAGAGCCGGATCCGCGGCGAAAGCCAGCGTCGGAAGCCCACTCTGGTGCGTCCGGCGAGCAGCTCGGCTAACGACGGTTGTCTCCCCCTGGACGGGTCCTAGAGTCCCTCTCCCGCAAAGGCAAAGGCCAACCCCATGATTCGCACCCACACCTGCGGGCAGCTGCGCGCTGCCGAGATCGACCAGACCGTGACCCTGTGCGGCTGGGTGCTGAATTACCGCGACCAGGGCGGCATCATCTTCATCGATCTGCGCGACCGCGACGGCCTGACCCAGCTGGTCTTCGACCGTGAGGTGTGCGGTGCCGAGGCCCACGACCTGGCAGGCCACGCCCGCTCGGAATGGGTGCTCCAGGTCACCGGGGTGGTGAAGAGCCGGGGCGAGCGCAAGAACCCCAAGCTGGCGACCGGCGAGATCGAGATCTTCGCCAAGAGCCTGATCGTGCTGAACAGGGCCGAGACCCCTCCCTTCGAGATCGGCGAGCACAGCAGAGTGGGCGAGGAGGCCCGCCTCAAGTACCGTTTCCTCGACCTGCGCCGCCCCGCGATGCAGCGCAACCTCATCATCCGCCACCGTGTGCTGAAGACCGTGCGCGACTACTGCGACCACCACCGCTTCGTCGAGATCGAGACGCCGACGCTGTGCAAATACACTCCGGGCGGTGCACGCAACTTCCTGGTACCATCGCGCATGCATCCAGGTTCGTTCTATGCCCTGGCGGAGTCGCCGCAGCTGTTCAAGCAGCTGCTGATGGTCGGCGGCTATGACCGCTATCTCCAGGTCGCACGCTGCTACCGCGACGAGGACCTGCGCAACGACCGCCAGCCCGAGTTCACCCAGATCGATCTCGAGATGTCGTTCATCGACATGGATGACATCATGGGCATCGGCGAGGGCATGGCGCGGGAGGTCTGGCGCACCATCCTCGGCATCGAGCTGCCGGCGCCGTTCAGGCGGATGACCTGGACCGAAGCCATGCTCACCTATGGCTCCGACAAGCCCGACCTGCGCTACGGCATGCCGATCATCGAGCTCAGCGACTGGGCGGTCACCTCCGGCTTCTCGGTGTTCCAGCGCAGCATCGAGTCCAAGGGCGTGGTGCGGGCACTGAACGCCAAGCGCAGCAGCGACGTGCTCTCCCGCCGCACCCTCGACAGCCTGACGGAATTCGCCAAGGGTCTGGGCGCCAAGGGCCTGGCATGGATCAAGATCCTGGGCGATCCATCCAAGGCGGAGAGCTGGCAGGGCCCGGCGGCCAAGAACATCACCGAGGCGGCGCGCAGCGATCTGGCCAGGCGCCTGGAGGTGGGCGAGGGCGACGTGCTCTTCTTCGGCGCCGACAGCAATAAGATGGTGTGCTCGGTGCTCGGGGCGCTGCGCGTCGAACTGGGGACCAAGCTGCTCAACCTGGCGCGGGGCGACGACTGGCAGTTCCTCTGGGTGCATAGCGCCCCGCTGTACGAATGGAGCGAGGAATCCCAGACCTGGGGCGCCAACCACCACCCCTTCACCGCCCCCTATGCCGAGCACATCCCGCTGCTGGGCAGCGATCCCGGCAAGGTGCTGTCCAAGAGCTACGACATGGTGCTCAATGGCAACGAGATCGGCGGCGGCTCGATCCGTATCCATGACAGCGCCACCCAGGAGCGCGTCTTCCAGGCCCTGGGCATCGACCATGAGGAGGCCCAGCGCAAGTTCGGCTTCCTGCTCCACGCCTTGTCGTACGGCGCCCCGCCGCATGGCGGGATGGCCTTCGGGCTCGACCGCCTGATCATGCTCATCACCCAGTCCGAGTCGATCCGCGACGTGATCGCCTTCCCCAAGACCCAGCGCGGGCGCGATGAGATGCTCGATTGCCCGACTCCGGTCACTGACCGCCAACTCAAAGAGCTGCACCTGGTCAGCGCCGCGGCGAAGCCGACCGCTGCCCAAGGCGGCTGAGCCCGCCTACGCATCATCCGCCAACGTTTCAATAGGGTCCGTATGGACCATGAAATGCTGTCGTGGACTTGCGGAGCCGCTCAAAGTTTTACCATGACGCTCACGTGTGAAGCACTTGGATGCAAAAGGCACGCCACCAGGCGACCGGCTGCGGGCCTTCCCATCCATTCCGGGACCATCCGTCGATGACCAATCCCATCCTCGATCTCCTCGACGCCGCCACTGAGGCGCGGATCAACAATCCTCAGCTCCGGCCATCCGTGCTGTCTGCCCTGCGCCTGGCCCACGGTGCCGGCCTGCTGCGCGCCGGGCGGCTGATGACCCTGCGGCACGACGGCGAGATTCGCGAGATCATCGCCCATGGCGAGACCTCCCAGAGCGAGGAGGCCGAGAGCCAACTCGTTCTCCAGGCTCGCGATAAGCACGAAGTGATCACCCAGGGACTCCTCACCGCCTATCCCCTTGGCAAGGCCAAGCGCATCCACGGCGTGCTCCTGCTCGAGACGGCAAAACCTGACGTCGGCCCCCTGCTTGCAGATCTGTTCCTGCAATGGTGCGCGATGGCCGAGTTCATGAACATCGAGAAGGCGGAGCTGATCGATGAGAACTTCCAGCTGCGCGAGGAGATCAAGCAGCAGTTCTCGGACCTCAACATCATCGCCGTCTCGGGCAGCTTCCGCCGTGTGGTCGAGAATGCCCGTCGGGTCGCCGCCTCGAATGCCACCGTCCTTATCCATGGGGAGACCGGCACCGGCAAGGAGCTCATCGCCCGGGTGATCCATGAGCATTCCAACCGGGCGAACGGGCCGTTCATCACCATCAACTGCGGCGCACTCTCCGAATCGCTGCTCGAATCCGAGCTCTTCGGCCACGTCAAGGGCGCTTTCACCGGTGCCATCGCCGATCGCAAAGGCCGCTTCGAGGCCGCCAATGGCGGAACCATCTTCCTCGATGAGATCGGCGAGGTCAGCCAGGCGATGCAGGTGCGCCTGCTGCGCGTGCTGCAGGAGATGGAGGTCGAGCGGGTCGGCGACAACCGGGTGCGCAAGCTCGATGTCCGGGTGGTCGCCGCCACCAACCGGGTGCTCGAGGACGAGGTGCGCAAGGGCACCTTCCGCGCCGACCTCTACTACCGCCTCAACGTCGTCTACCTGCACATCCCCCCGCTGCGCCAGCGCACCGAGGACATCCCCCACCTGGTCGACCACTTCCTCAACCTCTTCTGCCAGCGCAACGTCAAATTCATCGATTCGATCTCGCGTGAGGTGCTCGAGATCCTCACCCGCTACCCCTGGCCCGGCAATGTGCGCGAGCTGGAAAACTGCATCGAGAAGATCGTGGTCATGGTGCCGGGCAAGGAGATCACCCCCGACCTCCTGCCGATGTCGGTGATGGCCTACGACCCCCACCAGGAGAATGACAAGTCGCAGGGCGTGGCCAGCTTCGAGGTCCGGCTCAAGACCTTCATGCAGGCCGAGACCCATGCCTGCCTGGAACGCGGTGGAGACGACCTCTACGACACGGTACGCAACAAATGGGAGCGTTACCTTTTCGAGGCGGTGCTCAACGCCTGCAACAACAACAAGAGCAAGGCCGCCCAGATCCTCGGCATCACCCGCAACACGCTCAATACCAGGCTCAAGGAGCTGTGCGACGTCAAACGCGAATGGACGGTGGATTGAGCAGGGGGCGTCAGCCCCGGCGCTCCCCGCTGCGCGCCTGGCGCACCTGCTTGCGCCAGGCCTCGATCGCCTGATGGTCGCCAGACATAAGCACTTCCGGCACCACCAGGTCGCCGAATTCCCGTGGCCTGGTATAGCACGGATGATCAAGCTCATCACCCGATGAAAAGCTCTCCTCGAGCGCGCTCTGGGCATTCCCGAGCGCGCCAGGGCACAACCGCACCACCGCATCGACCAGCACCAGTGCCGCCAGCTCCCCACCGGAGATGACCAGTTCCCCGATCGAGAATGCCTGGGGGTGGTAGAGCTCGATGATGCGTTCGTCGATGCCCTCATAATGCCCGCAGAGGATTATCAGCTGCTGCTCGCCCGCTAGACCGCGAACCGCCGGCTGGTCGAGCCTCCGGCCCTGGGGCGAGGTGATGAGCAGGCGCGCCTTCGGACTCTGGGTCATGAGGTAATCGAGGCAGCCGGCGAGCGGTGGCGCCATCAGGACCATGCCCGGGCCGCCACCGAACGGCCGGTCGTCGACCTTACGATGGCGCCCACCCGCCCAGGCGCGGGGGTCGACCAGGTTGATCTCGACCAGGCCCCGCCGGCGCGCCCGCCCGATGATGCTCGCATCCAGGTAGCCGGAACAGGCCTCGGGGAAGATGGTGATCACATCAATGCGCATGGTGGTGGCCCCGTCTGCCATGAGGATACACCCGGCGGGGGCGCGCCGCCATGGCCGGGGCCCCCTTGGCCATCGTCCTCACCAGTCCTGCACCGTGGGAGCGGTGGCAAAGTAGATGTCCCCCGCGCCTGCGCGCCGCAGGGCATCGACGACCTCGACCACCCGCCCATGGCGCGCGTCGGCATCGGCCAGCAGGATGATGCGCTGGCCGTGCTTGGCCACCTCGGCAAGGTCCTTCAGCTGCAGCGCCCGGCCATGCAGGCTGATGGCGCCGGTGCGATCGATGGCGATCTCCACGCTCTCCGGCTGGGCCGCGGAGGCGGTGCCGGCCTGCGGCAAGGTGACCGGCAGGTTGCGCAGCCCGCCGGCCTGGGCGCTGAGCAGGAAGAAGACCACCAGGACCAGGGCGATGTCCACCAGGGAGGTGAAATCGAGGGCTTGCCGGTCGCGCCGATGCCGTCGGCGGATGGCGCTCACGGCTTGCCCAGATAGACCGGCAGATCGGCGGCGGCGTTCTCGAGATCGTCGATCAGGCGGTTGCTCAAACCGCACAGCAGGCCGTAGGCGGTATAGGCCGCGATCGCCAGGACCAGCCCGGCGACGGTGCTGCCAAGCGCCTTGTAGATGCCCGCCGCCACCAGGGCATTGGCGACGCTGGCCGCCGTGGCTGAGGATTGGAATACGTCCATCAGACCCAGCACCGTCCCGAGCAGCCCGAGCCAGGGGGCCACCTGGGCAGTCATCTGGACCACCGCCAGCCCGCGTTCGATCCCCGCCGCCTCGCGCTGGGCGGCATTGAGTGCTGCGATACGCACCAGTTCGGCGCCTCGGGCATGGACCGCCAGCCCGGATCGCAGCACACGATGCATCGGTCCGTCATCGGTGAGGGCGGCCAGCGCCTCTGCCGGCCCAGCGCGCAGCAAGGCCTCCTGGCAGCGGCTGCGGGCGCGGGCGAATTGCGCCTTCATGGGGTACAGGCGCCACAGCCGTTCAAGGGTCACGCTGCATGCCGCCACCGAGGCGCAGAGGATCAGGACGACCGTCAGACCGCCATTCTCGAATACCAGCCGCAGCAGGGCGATCATGCCGCCTCCCTGGGTCCGCCAACGGCCATGATTGAATTTGCGCTCGTCATAGGGTAAGGTCACCATAGGTGTAGCAGCGGAACGTCCCTCTTCCGGGGTAGCCATGGCAGATCAGGTTGCAGTCCTCCTCGGTACGGCTGGCCTGGTGGAAGGCGAATGCTTCCTCCTCGACCAAGGCGTCGACCTGATCATCGGCCGGAGCCGGTCGTGCGACATCAGTCTGCGACGAACCACCGCCTACCTCAAGACCCCACCTGCGGCGCGCGACGGAGATCACGACTTCAACACCGTCAGCCGACGCCACGTACGCATCCAGATCAGCAATGCCGTGGCTGCCATCCAGGATCTGTCGACCAACGGCACCTTCTACAACGGCGAACCGCTCAAGGACCATCAGAAGATCGATCTGTCGAGCGGAGCATGCACCCTCCGGCTCGGCACACGCGAGAGCTTCCAGCTCTGCATGCTCGATCGCGGCGACCCGCGCGTCAAGGATCTGCAGCCCGTAAGCGTCGTGGCCGCAGCTGCTAAGAGTGACGCCGACAAGGGCGACTGAGGTTCCCTATTTTGGCTCGGCGTGTGCGTTGACGCGCCCATGCACGCAGTCCTCCCTGCCATCCCGGCGACTCAGGTTCCGGCCCACTCCGCGTCCACCGTGAATGCCAGCAGCGACAGCGCGGCAAGCGCTGGCAGCGGCTTCGCCCAGGTCCTGGGCAGCAGCATCGCCCGCTCCCGCACTGTCGCCCGCCCCACCACCAGTGACAGCGGTACGCCGAGCGGGTCTGCCACCACCGGGCACCAAACCACCAGCACGCCTTCCGCTCCGGACGAGCGCAACGCTCCCGTGGATGCCACCTCACTCCAGCAGGGTGCCCCCGAACCGCCAGCGGGGCCACCCACCGTGGAGGCCCCATCCGTGGATTCGTACCCAAGCCTGGACGCCACCGCCGCCGTCTCGCCGAATAAGCCCCTGGTACCGCAATCGGCACATGACCTCCTTGACGCGGCAGGAACCACCGGGGATGGCACTCCCTTGCCCGCCTCCGCCCTGACCAGCAGCCCGACGACGGCCTCGCCCCCCCCTGCGCCAGCCGTCACAGCCGCACCAGCGGATGGCGGACTCTCAACCCTGCTGGCTGGCGGCAGCGTCCCATCCGGCGCACCCGGCTCTGCCGTCTCCACCTCGCATCGGACAGGTTGGTCCTCCGGCAAGACCGGAACGACCGACGCTGCGGCAGCGCCCGACGCGACCTCCACCACCGATGATGGTGCGGCCTCCACGTCCACGGCTGCAGCCTCTGCCGTCGCACCCATCCCTTCCACTGGCGGCGCCAGCGGCGCGGCCGTGGGCGGGACCACGAACGCGAATGACTCCCCAGACAGCGGCGCACGCAGCGCCACGGCGCCAGGCAGCCTGCCCACCGACCCGCCAGCGCCCGCTCCCGCACCCAGCCAGCCAGGAGCCAATGCGGCGAGCGCCGCCAGCGCCGCCAGCGCATCGGCGCAGAGTGGCGACAATGCCATGGAAAAGGCGGTCGCCAGCCAAGTCAGCCGTGCGCTCATCCAGCAGTCTCCCGGCGGCGATCGCATGCTGGTGGTCCGACTGACCCCACCCGAACTCGGGACGGTGCGAATCGAAGTGCTCGAGCACCAGGGCACCCTCACCGCGCATCTGCATGCCGAGGATGACGGCGTGCGCCTGGCGATCGAGCATTCCCTGCCGTCGATGCGCGAGGAGCTGCGTGCCCATGATGCGCCTATCCGCGAACTGTCGCTCTCCGATCCAAGCTCGGGCCGCTCGTTCAACGATGGCCAGCAGCAGCCGCAGCGGCAACCGTCGACCTCGGGGCGGCCATCACACCAGGATGCTTCCTTCAGCCTCAGCAATTCCGCTCCGGTCGAGGTCGCATCCGCGACGGCTGCGCTCGGCGGCTACGTCGATGCGCGCGGTGTCGACATGAGAGCATAGCATCCACAGCGCAATTTGGCACGACCTGAGCGTGTAGGCATCACCACTCTCCTTAATTCCCCACCACTGCAGTCACTGCACACGGGAGCGCGTCATGGGCATAGAACAGTCTCTGGATACCGGCGTTTCGGGCATGATCACCGCCCAGCTGGATCTGGATACCATCTCCAACAACCTCGCCAACCTGAGCACCAATGGGTACAAGGATAGCGAGGTGAGCTTCGAGACGGCGCTCACCCAGACGTCATTCGCCGGCTCGGCGCCGGCCTCCGGCATCGGCGGCTTGAATCCGCAGCAGCTCGGGCTGGGCACCCAGACCGAGGCGGTGACCATGGACATGAGCCAGGGTGCGCTGCAGTCGACCGGCAATGCGCTCGATACCGCAATCCAGGGCTCGGGCTTCTTCGAGGTCGCGCAATCGACCGGAACCAACACCCCGACCGATCCCCTCTACACCCGCAATGGCGATTTCGCCCTCGACGCCAGCAACAACCTGGTCGAGCAGGGTTCAGGGCTGAATGTCGTCGGCGAAGCGACCAATGCCGCTGGAGTGGCGGTCGGCGGCCCGGTGACGATCAACACCACCAATAACCAGTCGATCGGCGCCGAGGGCACGCAGAATGTGGTCTTCCAGGGCAACCTCAGCTCGGCCGACGACGCCTACCAGGGCACCACCCTGACCTCGGCGCTGCCGCTCCAGGCGGTCTCCCCCAGCGGTACGGTGACCGCCGCCACTTCGACCACCCCGCTCAGCCAGTTGACCGAGTTCAACACCTCGGGCGGGCTCAACAACTTCTCCCCGCCCGCCCCCCCAGCGAGCCCGGATCGTACGATCTATGTCTTCGGTACGCAGCCCGACGGCACCGCCTACTCGGGCAGCATGACCATCAATCCCTGGACCAACACCGTCGGCGACCTGATGACCGGCATCAACAACGTGCTGACCCAGGGCAACACCCAGTTCGGCCAGGTGACATTGAGCAATGGCGTGCTGACCGCCGCGGCAGTGGGCACCGGCCAGAGCTTCTCGATGTTCCTGGGCGAGGCCAATCCCGACCCCAGCACCACCGCCATGCCGGCCGCGACCTCGCCGATCGCCGGCCTGGACGGGACGACCATCACGGCGACCTACCCGGCTGCCAAGTACACCGTCACCGCAGCCGACTCGGGAGCGCTCAACCCGAGCTTCTCCGTGCCGGCCACCACCGTGCTCACCTCGCCGTTGACCATCACCGCGATGGTCAATGGCACCGCTGCCGGATCGGTCACCATCCCCGCCGGCACCAATTCCGGAGCGAACTACCAGCTGCCCAACGCCTTCAATGTCACCACTGGGGACACGGTCCAGTACCAGCTCTCTGGCATACCACCCGCAGCCGTAACGGTCACCACCCCCACCAGTTCGCTGACCAACGCCACCGGCGCCACCTATGATGGGTCGGGCAATGTCGCCACCATCGGCAGCTACACCGTGCAGCAGGGGCAGGCCGGGCTGATCGAGCCGACCTTCACCGTTCCGGCCGGCACCTATGGCGGCAGCGGCAACGACCTGACCATCACCGTCGAGGTCAATGGCCAGAATGTCGGGACCATTACCCCCAATGGCACCTACGCCTCGGCGACACAGCTGTCGCTCAGCAGCTTCCCGCATGTGAACGTCGGCGACGTGGTCAGCTACCAGGTCAGCGGCAACCAGCCGGTCACCACTCCGATCACCTGGTCGACCCAGGACGCCAACGACAGCAGCGTGAACAACCTCACCGCCGATGTGAACGGTGATGGCATCCCTGACATGTTCCAGGCCGGCAGCGCCACCGACGTCAATGCCTGGCAGCTGCAGAACACCACCAATGCCACGATGAACTGGTACGAGATGCAGTTCGTGCCCAAGGCCGTCACCACCTCGATCCAGGTCATCGATCCCAACGGCGGCACACACACGCTCAATGCGGTGATGTTCAAGACCGGCACCACCCCTGCGACGGTCAATGGCGTGACCTCGCAGAACAACGTCTGGGAGATGGTGCTGCAGATGAATCCGCAAGATGGCACGATCAAGAACAACGTCATCACCGGCATCCAGTTCGACAGCCAGGGGAACTTCCTCGGACCGGCAAACCTCGGCACCACCGCGCATGGCACCTCGGTGTCCAATCCCAACACCTATGTCGGCACCCCCGCCAGCAACCAGATCACCGTCAATTGGGCCAATGCCGGTACCTCGACCATCGGGCTGAACCTTGGTTCGCCGGAGAGCAACAACGGCCTGACCGGCTATGGCACGGCCGATTCCGCCCAGGCCATCAGCCAGGATGGCAGCGAGAGCGGTACGCTCCAATCGCTCTCGGTCAGCGGCAACGGCGACATCGTCGGCCTGTACTCGAATGGCAAGAGCATTCCGATCTACCAGCTCGAACTGGCCACTTTCGCCAATCCCGCCGGCCTCAGCAGCGTCGGCAGCAACCTCTACCAGACCTCACCCAACTCCGGCACTCCGATCCTGCGCCAACCGGGGACTGGCAATGCTGGCACGGTGGTGGGCGGATCGCTCGAGGCCTCCAACGTCGATATCGCCACCCAATTCACCGAGATGATAACCGCGCAGCGCGCCTATCAGGTCAATGCCAGGGTGATCCAGACCGAGGATGGACTGCTGCAGGAGCTCACCACCCTGAACACGCCCGCGCAATGAGGGCACCCGGCGTCTGGCGCCAGGCGCGCTCCTCGAGCGGCCGGGCAAGGCGCCCAGGCCACAGGCAGCGACGGCGCGCCGCCGCAATGCATCACCGCTGATAGGCGGGCAGCACATGGCGGTTCACCGCCAGCGCCAGCAGCGCCAGGCTGGTCATGTAGACCGGCCCATGATCGCCCTCATTGCCACCGGGAGGGTTCGACCACGAACCATCCTGGTTCTGATGCTCGCACAGCAGCTTCTCGATGTGTTTGCCGTAGGCATCCCATTGCTCGGGCGCCGCGCGCGACATGCCCACCGCGTCATAGTACACGCGGTAGAAGAACCATTGGCCCTGCCAGGAGATGGGATCAGACAGGATGCGGGCGACCACGCGGCTCAGCTCGGGGGCATCCTGCAGGTGTCCGATCATCAGGCTGAGCAGCGCCAGACCACGCAAGGCCGGATGGTCCTCCCCCGGATTGTCGTAGCCGACCTTGCCATCGGCGGTGGTCAGGTGCTTGGCGTAGTGGACTGCGCCCATGATCACCGCTTCAGGGATGGTGATCCCCACCTGCTGGGTCGCATGCAGGCTCATCAGCTGCCACCCCGAGAGGCTGAGGTCGGAGTGGTCCTCGCCGGGCTGGTAGCGCCAACCGCCCTCATGACCGGGCACCTTGTGCACGCGGGCGGCATTGACCGTGACCGCGACCGCCCGCTCCAAGCAGGCACGCATGCGCTCGTCGAGCTCCTCGTCACGGGTCATGCCGAGCGCTTCGGCGATCATCAGCGTGGTGATGCCATGACCATACATGCGGCTGCCGTCGATCTGGCCGAAGTAGCCGTTCTCATCCTGCTGCGCCAGGACGAACTGCAGGCATTTATGCATCCAGTCGCCGAATTCCGGGTCATCCGGGGTGATGCCGGCGGCGAGATGGGCCATCACCGCCAGGCTGGTCATCGCCGTCCGCACATTGTTCCCGACCGAGCCATCGTGGCCCTGCTGGGTCCGCAGGAAGGCCAGGCCATGGCGGATGGCGCGATCGCGCGGCTGCTCCACCGTGAGCACCTGGATGATATCGCGATCCGACAGCTCTGCGGCCCAGACCGGTGCTGTGCTGATGCTGCCGCAAGCCGAGCCGAGCAGCAGCATGCTGAGCAGCAGGCGGCGTTTCACTGGCCCTCTCCCAGGCGCTTCAGGTAGGCACGGATGGCCTCCTGGTGCTCCTCGCTGAACTGCTCGACCCCGCCGGTGCGCACATTCTGCTTCACCTCGGCGCGCGATCTCGCCCAGTCGGCCTGGTCGATGCCCGCCGGCGCCGTGCGCATCCCCAGAGCACTACCCGCCTCGCCGGTGCTCGATGCCGTACCGTGGTTCTCGCCGCCCGGCTGGCTGGAATGTCCTTGCCCCTGACCAAGCGCATGCGCCATGCGCGCCTGCTGTGCCGCCGCGGCCAAGGTCGCGGCTGCCTGCTGGAACCCGCTCCCCTGACCGGGTGCAGCCTGGATCTCCGAGAGCGCTTGCGCGGCAGCCTGGGCATCGGCCGTCGCGGCGGCGGGTGCGGCGGGTGCGGCGGCAGCGGATGGCGGCGTCGCTGCCTGCGCTTCCGCGCTCAGCTGCTGGGCCAGCGCCTGGGCGTCGCGCGGCAGGCTGCCGGCGAGCGATTGCAGTGCGGTCGCCGCACGATCCAGGTTGGCGGTCGCCTGCGCGGCGGTGTCCTGCTGGCCATCCTGCCGGGCATTGCCAGCCGCCTGGAAGGAATCCTGCTCGGCTGCGGTCAGATTGGCCGCTGCTTCGGCTGCCGCCGCTTCCGCCTGGGGATCGCCGGACTGCTGGGCGGCATCACGCAGCTGGGAGAGTGCGCCCAGCTGCGCATCGAGCGCCTTGGTCTCGGCAGCGACCGCCTGCTGCTCGGCCGCGGCGGCCTGGGCAGCGCTCTGCTCAGCACGCTGATGATCGCCGCCCAGCTGCGCGTCCTGGGTCGCCTGCTCGGCCGCCTGCTGGGCACGTTCGGCGCTGGTCTGGGCGCGGTCGGCCTGCTGCTGCAGATCGTTGGCGGTGTGCTGGGCCTGAAGCGCCGCTTGGGTCTGCGGTGACGGCTGTGCCGCCTGGGCCGGAGCCGAGGCCGGCGAGGCGGCCGGCTGGGCCAGCGCGCTCTGGGTTGCCGGGTCGGCATCCGCCGGAGAAGGCGCTGCCAGGCCCGCGTCGGCCTCGACCGCCTGGGCCAGCTGGGTGCGCTGCTGATCCTCGGCATTGATCACTTGTGCCAGCCGGTTCGCTGCATCGCGCTGCTCAGCCACCAGGTCGGCGAGATTCTGCCCGACCTCCGCTGCCGGCTGGCGGGCGGGGTCGTCGCGTCCGGCCTTCGGGGCGGGATGGTGCTGATAGCGGTCTGCCACCGGTGTAGCCGCCTGCGCCGCCAACTCATCGGCCAGGGCGTTCGCCTGCTGCACCAGCGCCGCACTGGGGATTCCAGTAGGAGGCGGCTGGGATTGTGGTGCCTGGGCTGCCTGCTGGGGCGTCTGGGCTGCCTGCTGGGGTGACTGGGCCTGCTGTGCCTGGGCTGCCTGCTGGGGGTGGGGTTCCTGTTGGGGTGCCTGTGCTGCCTGCTGGGGTGACTGGGCCTGCTGCGCCTGGGCTGCCTGCTGAGGCGACTGGTCCTGCTGTGCCTGATCCGCTTGCTGGGGTGACGGGGGCTGGGTGCTGGCCGGCGCCGTTGGCTGCTGAGGTGCATCCGGACTGGTCTGGGCGACTCCGGCATCGGCGGCCTGCGGCGTGATCGCCTGCAGGCTCGCTGGACGCTGCTCCGCAGCTTTCTCGAGCGCCAGCGCCTGCTGCTCAGCATGCGGCAGTTCCTCTCGGGCCTGCTCGAGCGCGCTGGTGGTATCCTTGTCCGGCGTGCGCGCCTCGGCGGCCTTGGCCTGGTCGGCGAGTGCGGGCATGGCTTCGGCCAAGTGGCGTTCGGCATCGGCGAAGGCCTGTCGGGCAGCAAGCTCCTCGGCCTTCAGCGCCGCATCGCGGGCGACCAGCTCGCGCAGCTGCTCAGCGGCCGCGGCGCGATCCTGGGCCTGCTCGGCGCGCTCCTGCGCCTTCTCCCCGGCGGCGGCCTTGGCGATGGCATCGCGAGTGGCGAGCCGCTCATCGGCATGATCCGCTGCGTGCCTGGCCTCGGCGGCGAGCGCATCGAGGGCGCTGGCGCGGTCGGCCTCCTGCTGGTGCTTGGCGGCTGCCGCGATGGCGGCATTGCGCTCCTGGTCGCCGCGCATGTTGGCCAGGGCAGCCGCCCGCTCGGCGAAGGCGGTGACCTGGGCGACGGTCGGCGGCTGCGGTCCGTCGACCACCACGCCGATGTCGAAGGACAGCAGCATGAAGGCGGCCGCCAACCCCTCCGGCTGCTGGCCGCGCCGGTGCTCGCCTTCCACGGCCAGCGACAGGCGCGCCTCATCGCAGTCGACCACCGTCACCGCGATCTGCTCGCTGTCACGCACCCGGCGGCCCAGCTCGTCGGCCGAGGCCTTCAGCTGATCGGCGGTCTGGTGGTCGAAATCCCCATACCAGGCCTGGCTGTCGCGGCTCATCTGCTCGAGGCGGTCCCTCAGCGCTGACGCCTGCCAGTTCGCCACCCCGCTGCCGATGAGCTTGTCGAGCGCCTCGGCCTGGGCGGTGTCGCCGCCACGCCGCTCGATCACACCCAGGGTGCGGACCAGGTCGGAGAGCCGGCGGTAGGTGCGCTCAGCGCGCGCCTCGGTGGCACCAGGAGCGCTGACGCCGGCGAGCACCAGCTCGCTGAAGCCTTGGGCCGCCAGCTCGGCGACCTCCTCCTTGCGCAGCGAACGCTCCCAGTTCTCGCACTCGTGCAGCAGCCCCTCGAGGCGGCCGGCCTGCTCGTTCAGGCGATCACCGGCCTGGTGATTATTGTCGGGCTTGGCCGCAAGCATGGCGAGGGCATCACGCACCGCCGGCTCGAAGGCCGCCAGATGGCGGACACCGTGCAGGGCCGCCGCGCGGGTCGGCATCAGGGCATCGGACCGGCGGGCATCGTCGAGCAGGGCGCGGCGTGCCGCCAGGGCTTCGCGGCCGATCTCGGCGATCCACGCCTGACCGGCATGATATTCGATGCGCAGGCGCAGATCGCGGTCCTGGGCGGGCATGCGTTCGGGTATCCGGTACAGCTCCTGGGCGCGATCGCGCACCCGGGCGAGGTCCTGCCGCAAGGCGCTGAGGTCGCCCGACTGGACGCGGCCATGCAGCTCACGCGCGACCTGCTCCTCGAGCACGTCGCGCGTGCGGCGAGCATCGGCGGCCAGTTCTCCACCCTCGCGCTCGCGTGCCGTCAGCGCGGTCAGGGTGGTGGTGGCGAGCGCGCCCGCGGTGGTGGCCAGACCCTTGGCCGAGTCGACGTGCTGCCGCGAGATGCGTTCGATCTCGTCGTTGGCCGCGATCCCGCCGATCGCTCCGATGCCATCGGGCACGCTGCTGAGGGTGAGCAGGGACTGGCGGATGCGTTCATCTCCCGCGGCGATCTCCGCGCGCGAGAGCTCGGACATCGCCCGCACCATGGCGCCGGAATCCCCGCCGGTGCTCGAACGCAGATCGGCGAGGGTGACCGGGCGGATGGTCTGCTCGGAGTTCCCGAAGGCCAATCCGAGCCCAGATCCACCGCTGCCCTGGAACATCTCGAGCACGATCGGGTGCCATCCGGCGCTGAGGTGGATGCGTCCGCGGTAATCGGTGTAGCCCTGGGTCTTCCAGGCATCCTTGGGCAGGAGGTCATGCCCCTCGACCGACAGGCGCACGCCGTCATCCGCACCGGCGACGAAGATCCAGTCACCCTCGCCGGCGATATGCACCTCGCCCGAGTAGCGGACGGAGAAGTTGTCGCGCCCGAGCTTGGGCACATCGCGATCGCGCCAGATCGGCACTGCGATCTCACGGAAGCGCTCCTCGCCATGCATTTCGGTGCCGCTGTAGAAGATGCCGAGCAATCCTGCAGCGCTCTGCTGGCCATCGCCCTTCCAGCCGCGCTCTCCCAGGGCGATGGGCATGGCCCGCTCGAGGCGCGCGAATGCCGATTCGGTCACCCCGGCCAGGGTGCTGGATTCCAGGCGTGCGACCACCAGGGCGAGATCGTGCCGGAAGCCGGCGAGATCCGCGTTCGCTGCCTCGCTGAGCTCGCGACCGCGCTGCACCGCGCTCGCGCCCTTGTCGAGCTGGCCTTCGCTGCACGCGGCTCCGAGCTGATGCTCCTCGCCGCGCGTCCAGGCGCTCAGCTCCTCGCCCAGGGACAGCACCAGCGGCGCGAGCGCCATGCCGCCTGCGGCGCCTTCGCTGCGCAGCTGGATGCTGGCAGCGGCGAGTTCGCTCGACCACAGGCTGATGCGGTTGGCCAGGAGCTTGAGCTCGCCGAGCATCTCGGCGTGGTCATCGCCGTGATCCGCGCGTGCCAGCAGCGTCCACTGGCGCGCCATCGCGCGCAGCGCCTCGGACTGCGCGTCCAAGCGCTTGAGCACCGCGCGCAACCGGGTGGCCAGGGCGGCGCCGTGCGCATCCGCGCTCGATGCGACCGCCAGCTGCACCCCTCTGCTCACGCTGGTCTGACCGCCGACATCGGTGGCGCGCGCGACCACCGTCACCAGCCCGCCGACCTGCACCGCGAGACCGGGCAGATCGAGGCCGGCCTGGATCTTGGCCTCGCGCCGCCCGCCGGGCGGGATGGTGAGCGGGATGCGCCGACGTTCGGTGCCATCGACATCCACCACCAGCTCGAGCGAACGCAGTCCGATGTCGTCGGTCGCCTCGACCTCCATCACCACCGCCTCGTCGGTGCCGATGAGGCCGGAATCAAGGCCGCGTCCGCTGAGCTTGACCTGGGGTGGCCGGTCGGGGATGACGGTCAGCAGCCAGCGCTGCGGCAGCTCTGCGACCAGTCCGCTGGTGCCGACCAGGCGCACGCCGTAGGAGAGCGTGGCGGTCGGCTTGATCTCGGCGCGCAGCAGCCCGCCCTCGACCGAGGCCGCATGCTCCGCGCCATCGTAGGTGATGCTTCCGGTGGCGGTGGGCGCTCCCGACATCTGCGCCTGCAGCACCACCGTCGATCCGGCGATGCACTCGGTATCTCCGCCGTCGACCGTCCTGGTCGGCAGACCGGTGTAGGCGGGAGGGGTGACCTTCAGCGACAGCTTCTCGAGTACCGGCGGCTGGGAGACCTCGACGCGGTAGCCCCTGCTCTCACCGTCGCCGGCGCGGATGCGATAGCGCAGTCCCCGGGTGACCGCCGACAGGCGCACGCTATAGACCCCCGCGCCATCGCTGTGGTCGAGGGGCATGCTGTCGCCCACCCCGTCGTCCCAGGTCACCTCGAGGCTGGCCGAACCGGGATCCGGGTATGCCCTCACCTGGACCTCGAGCGGCGCCCCGCTGGCCAGGCGCAAATCACCGGGCAGCACCTCGAGATGGATGCGCGATGGGCGCAGCACCGCCGGCCAGGCGGCGCGCAGCAGGAACACCGAGACCCCAGGGATCAGGCAGCAGCCGGCCATGGCGGCGGTGAGCATCCCGGCGCGCACCCAGGCGAGCCGAGCGGAGCGCGCCGAATAGAGCGCCACCACGTCGAGGCTCGCCGCCTCCTGGGCGGCCAGGGCGATGGTCCGCTCGATCATCCAGGTGCTGACCCCGCCGGCCGGCTGGCCGGCCAGCTCGACCGCCGAGCTCAGCCGCTCTTCGAGGCGGCCGCCGCTGCGCGATTCGATCTCCAGCGCATGGGCGACCAGCCGGGGACGGGCGACGAGCGGCAGGACCACGCGCACCACCAGGACCGAGCCGGCCGCGGCATAGGCTGCGGCGCTGAGGGCCCAATGCGCGCCATGGCCGGGATGCACGGTGGCGTCGATAGCCGCAACCCCGGCCAGGCCGATGATCTGGGCCATGGCCGTCTCGCCGAGCCCGCGCAGGACCAGGATGCGCCGCTGACGGGCGGCATAGGCGAGCAGGGTCTGATGCAGGACGACTGGCAATCCGGGCATGGTCATCGACCCCCTACCCCTGATGAACGGGGCCTGACCGGGGATGTGACCGGACCTGAGGCCTGCTGGCGGCTCAGGGCAGCCCGACCCGCTTGCGCCACATCCACTCGACGCTCAGCAGGCTGAGTACCAGCAGCAGGGCACCGTAGTTGTCCCACAGGCTGTGGGTGGTGCGATGCGGGGTGTCCTTGCTGTCGAGATGCTCGCACAGCTCTGTTATCAGCGGGACCGCCTGATCGAGGGTGTCGGAGCGGAATCCCCCTGCCCGCGCGAGCCGTTCGAGATTGGCGCGATCGGCACTCAGGTCGATGCCCTCCTGGTTCTGGTGCGAGCGCACCACCAGGTCGCGCACTTCGGTGAGCGAGCCGAGCTCGCTGGCGCTGCTGGAGACGGTGATGCGCCAGTGCCCCTCGGCCAGACCGGCGAGGGTGACGTGCCATTGCCCCTCCGCGTCCCGCACCGGAGAGAGTTCGAGGTCGTGCTGGCTGCCTGGAACCAGCATGCCCTTGTCATCGAGGCGTCCGACCAGGGCCTTGGCAGGCTGGGTGATGGCGCTGCCATCGCTGCGGCGGGCGCGGACACGCAGCTCGGCACTCTCGTTCGGCGAGATCAGCGCGCGATCCAGCGCCGCCTGGAGCCGGGCATCCTTGCCGCGCAGGCGCAGCCCGAGACCCCAGCGCACCGCCTGCAGCCAGAAGGTCTGGTGCACCCGGTCGCCGATGCGGTCGCGCCAGCGCCAGACCTCCGGTGAGCCGACCCACAGCACCCGTCCCGCTCCGGTACGCTGCACCGCCACCACCGGGACCTTGAGGTCGTTGGCGGTCTCGAGCAGCACCTCGGCGCCGGGCTTGGCGATCACGCCCTGGGCGATGCCGCGCAGGGGCGGCAGAACCGTCCACATCTTGCGGTTGAGGGCTGCATCATCGAGCACCGCGACGATCGGATTGTCGCTCGCCGCGCTGGTCATCTCCAGGGGCACCGGCGCGCTGCTGCCGGTGGCCGTGGCGACCACCCTGACCGGCAGCAGGTTGGCGATGCCGCCGAGCGCATACGAGGCGGGCATGCCGCGCGTCCCGGCGATGAAGACGGCGAATCCGCCCCGACGCACGACGAAGCGCTCGAGCCGGCCCTGATCGGCGGCGGTCATCTCGCCGGGAGCGAGGTCCCCGACCACCACCAGATCGAAGGAGTCGAGCTCCTCCTGGGTCGCCGGCAGCAGCTCGCGCTCGCCACGCGCCTGACGCACCGAGAGGTAGCGGCGCACGACCTCGACGCGCTTGTCCCGTTCGAACAGGTTGACCAGGTAGCGGCTCTCCCAGCGCGGCGAGGCGTCGACCAGCAGGACCTTGAGCGGATCGTCATTGACCACCACGCTGCAGTCGGCCTGGTTGTTCGCCAGGCTGGCCTCGGCATCGGCATCGGCATCCGGATCGCCGAGGGCCACACCCTTGCCATCCGGGGTCGAGGCATCGAGGGTGGCCAGGCGTGGGCCGGGTATGGGGCGTTCGAAGCTCTGGTCGGGGAGCTGCCAGCCAACTGCCACATGGCCTGAGCCGCCAGCCTGCTTGTGCAGCACCTCCAGGTAATAGGGCTTGCCCTTCTCGAGCGCGACCGGCTGAGAGTGCTGGGATTCGTATTTGTCCCATACCCCCTGCTCGACCCAGTCGAAGACATCGGCGATCTTGACCTTCTTGGCCGGATCGGCACCGGTCGACAGCCACAGCTCCGCCTTGTCGTCGGCCGAGAGGAAGAACACGTAGCGGCCGTCCTGGGGCGGCACGACATAGCCGCGCAGGCGTTCGCCGTAGTTCTCATGGTCGTCCTTCACATCGGCGTTCCGGATCAGCTCGCTGAAGGAGGGTTTGCCGGCGAAGGACGGATGATTGGTGAAATCACGCACTTCGTAGCCGCCGATGCCATTCCACACTTCGCGCTGCATGCCGCCGACACCGGCCACGCCGCGGTGGCCGTCGGCGCGCTCGATGCGCGCCTGGAAGTTGTGCACTCCCGCCTGGGCATCCGGCAGCTCGAAGCGCTCGGTCTGCCATCTGCCCTCACCGCGCACGGTGCGCTTCTCATAGACCGTCCCATCCTTGCTCAGGATGATATTCCAGTCCTTGCCGGGGAAGCCGGTGATGCGATAGCGCACATCCAGGCGCACGGTCTCGCCATGGAAGACCTCGGCAGGCGCCTGGATCTCCGCGACCACGGCATCGCGGATCTCGCCCTCGTCCCCCACCAGCACACCGGCCAGGCGCGCACCACCGGCGGCCAGGGCGCGCACGGCTGCGATGGGATCGACGCCCGCGGTCTGCCTGCCATCGCTCAAGAGCACCACGCCGCCGACATGCGGCTTCTCCCTCCACCTGCGCGCCAGATCGGTGAAGGGTGAGGCGAAATCGGTGGTGCCGGTGGGCCGCGCCGCGTTGAAGGCCTTGGGATCGCTGATCTCGGTCAGGCCGCCATCATCGATGGCGAAGAAGGTGACCTCGGCACGCTCCTTCAGCAGGGCCGCGAGCTTGCCGGTGGTGAGCCGGCAGGCGCGATCGAAGCGCGACATGGTGCGCAGGATGGCCAGGCCGGACCTGAGCGCCGGGGCGGCCTTGGCATCCTTCAGCAGCACCTGGTCGCTCGCCTCCTGCGCCGCCTCGAGCTTGGGCAGCTGGGATCGCGCATGCTCCCCGAGGGCGTTCAATGCCGCTGCGATCTGCTCCGGCTTCTCGGCCTGGGGATCGGAACGCTCGCGTTTGAGCAGCGCGGTGGCGCGCTTCAGCGCCTCGGCCTGGTTGGTGAAGAGCGCGGCGGTGGCGGCATTGCCGGCCAATGCGCTGGCAAGCTGGGTGCTGGCCGGCTGGTGCAGGCTGCACAGCCGGAGGGCCTGTTCCCGACCTGGAGGCAGCTGGCCATGGGTCCACGCCTCCTGGGTGGCGACCACCGCCGCGGTGATGGTGGGCAGGTCGTTGAGCAGGGTGAGCAGCTCCTGACGCACCCTGCGCAGGCCGTCGGGGCGGATGCCCTGGTCGATGAGCGACAGGGCGATCGCCTCATCGAGGCGATGGGACAGGCTCATCTGCACATCGTTGACATCCATCGAGCCCGAACGGTCGATCATCACCGCCACCGCCGGACGCAGGTGCTCGATGCTGGTGAAGGCGATGGTCGGTTCAAGCAGCAGCAGGACGACGATCGCGATGGTGGCCCCGCGCAGCCAGCTCAGTCCGCGACGGGCGAAGCCGGGCAGGCGCGACAGCTCCCAGCCCATCAGGCGCATCATCGCCAAGGCGGCGATCAGCGCTCCGGGCAGGATCAGCCACCAGACCAAGCCGACCATCTCGACATGCCAACCAGCGGTATCCGGATTCATGCCAACACCCCTCCCGCCGCCGCGGCAGCGGCAGATCGCTGGGCGCCGTTGCCAGCCCAGCGCACGCTCCATTGCCCTGCGCTACCCTGATGGCTCATGCCGCCATCCCCGCTTCCCTGGACGCGCCGCGTTCACCCGCCGCCTGGCGCCGGACGAGGATGGTCTCGAAGAACAGCAGCCCGAGGCACGCCAGCACCAGCCAGCGCGCTAGCTCGACATTGTTGTTCTCGGAGAGCGAGAAGGTCGCCTTGACCCGTGCTTCGCTCTCGATGCGGTGGAGGGGCAGCTCATGCAGCGCGTCGGTGATCTCATGCGCCGACAACGGCTCGAGCGTGGAGGCGAACGGCGCGATCGCGACCGCATAGCGGATCACCGACACCGGATCGCCAACGCGCAGCTGGTAGGTTCCCGGCTTGAGCAGGGGTTCGCTGACCAGCGCGTGGCGGCCTTCCCACGCACCGCTGGTCAGCGCCACGGCGGCGCCATCCGGACCTTCGGCGCTGACGTTCTGCTCGGCGACGCTCCCGCTCGGACACCAGGCCAGGCGATTGCCCGGCAGTAGGTTGCGGGGTGGCAGGACCACACCCCCCAGGCTCGCCATCAGTCCACGTATCAGCGGCACGAAGGCCGGACGCAGCGGCAGGTCGCACCAGCTCTGGTCGAGGCTGGTCGCCACCAGGGCGACCTTGCCCAGGCCGCGCGGACGCTCGATGATCAGGGGATCGCCGTTGTCGAGGCTGATGACATGCAGCAGGTCCGGCGCCTTGTCACCACCCAGGTCGAGGTGGAAGTAGCGACGCACCTGGGCGCTCTTCCAGGCATCGGCGGCCTTGGAGGTGAAGGCGCTGAGCGCCGGATGGCTGTAGATCGCGGTCGCTGGGGAAAGGGGGGTCGGCGGCTGCACCGAGGCGAGCAGGTTGCAGGGCAGGAAGCCATCGCCGCCGCGCGACCAGGAGCGATTGACCAGCTCGGCATTGGTATCCGGCCCAAGCCCCACCAGCACGCCGCCGCCGGCGACGACGAAATGCTCGAGCGCCGCCACCCCGGCGGCATCGAGGGCGGGCAGATCGCCGAGCACCACCACCCGCGCTCCGCTCAGCAGCTCGTCGGTGAGCGCCGCCAGCGGCACACGCGTGACGCTGAAGAGGTCCTTGCCGTCAGCGGCCGGATCCAGCGCCGCCGACACCAGGCCCAGGCTGCCGCCCAGGCCGTTGCCGCTCCTGCCTTCGACCAGCAGCACCGGCAGGTGGGCCTCGACCTGGACCGAGATCGCCCGGCGGTCGTCGAGTGCGAGCACATCGCGGGCGCCTTCGATCACCGCTTCGATGACATAGCTGCCCGGCTCGGGGAAGGTGTAGGGGATGGCATACTCGGCCTTGCCGCCCAGCTGCACATCGAGCGCACGTTCGGCAACCGCTCGCCCATTGACCAGCAGGCGGACGAGCGCCCCGGTGACCGCGCGTTCGCCGCTATGGGCGATGTCGACGCGCACCGAGATCTGCCTCCCGGCGGGGATCAGCGTGCGGTCGACCTGGATGCCGGTGACCGCGACATTGCAATCGACCGCATGCGCCTCGGGGGCGAGCAGCACCAGGTGCGGCCGCTTGCGCGATCCCTGGACGGCATCCGGCTCGCCAGCGAGCCGCCGGCGCAGCTCCTCCCAGCGCACCCGGTCCTCGGCATGCCAGCCGTCGCCCCGGCCATCGCTGCACAGCACCACCTCGGCCTCGGGGTTCAGGTGGCGGCTGAGCTGGCTGATGGCGGCCTCGAGCAGCGCCGGCACATCGCTGGCGACCGCGCTCGGCTGCAGGGCGGCGACCTGATCGCGGGCGGCGCTGAGGTCGAAGATCGGGTCGGCGGGCGCGGCTCCGATGCGCGATTGGGTGATGATGCTGATCTCATCGCCGGTCTTGAGCGTATCGAGGTAGGCGAGGGCGAGGGCCTTGACCTTGTCCAGGGCAGGGCCGGTCCGGCCGGCGGCGCTTGAGAGGCCATCGTCGATGAGCAGGACGGCGGCGGTCTTGCCGCTGCGCTCGATGACGTCCTTGCCGGCCAGGCCGCCGTGCAGGTGGAGGTTCGGCCTGGTCAAGGCGAACGCCAGGCAGGCGAGGGCGAGGATGCGCACCAGCAGGAGCAGCAGATGCTCGATGGTGAGGCTGCGGCGCTTCTGGCGCAGCATCTCGAGCAGGAAGCGCATCGCGCCCCAATCGACGCGCTGCAGCTTGCGGCGGTGGGCGATGTGGATGATGATCGGCGCGGCCGCCGCCGCCATCCCCCCGGTGAGCGCGAGATTGAGGATCTCGATCATGCCTGGGCATCCTGGCAGCCGCGCCGGTGGCAGCGGACACGGCACACGGGACGCTCGGCCGCCCAGGCATCGAGGATGTTCCCGTTCATTGCCGCACCGCGGTCGCGCGGCCGCTGGCCGCGCTGAGGATGCGCACCAGGGCGAAGGCGAGATCCTCGTCGGTGCGCAGGGTCTCGAGCTGGACATTGATCGCGTGGCAGCCCTGGGCGAGCACATGGCGATGCTCAGCGAGTGCCTTCTGGTACCAGGAGCGCACCCGATCACCGTCGAGCTTGAGCCGCGGCTCATGCTCCAGGCCGATGAATTCGATCATGCCGGGGAAGGCGAAGCGCTCCTCCTGCGGATCGACGATCTGGAAGATGCGCACATCCTGCTTGCGGTGCCTGAGGTAGCGCAGCGCCATCAGCAGCCGTTCCGGATCGTCGAAACCGTCGGTGATCAGGATCACCAGGCCGCGCCTGCTCAAGCGGGCGGCGAGGGTCTCGAGCACGCTCGCCAGGCTGGTCTCCCCGCCAGGGGTGCGCTCCTGGAGCTGGTCGAGCACGGTGAGGAAATGGCCCATGGTCGAGGCCGGAGGCAGGTGGGTGCGCACCTCGGTATCGCAGATCGCCAGGCCGACCGCATCGCTCTGACGCAGCATCAGGAAGCCGAGCGAGGCCGCCAGCCATCGGGCATAATCGAGCTTGGTGATGTGCTCGACGCCGTGGTTGCGTACGCCCGAGCCATAGCCCATCGAGCCGCTCGCATCGACGACCAGGGTGGCGCGCAGGCGCGTCTCCTCCTCGAACAGGCGGATGTCGTAGCGGTCGGTGCGCGCGTAGACGATCCAGTCGAGCCGCCTCAGGTCATCGCCCGGCTGATAGGGGCGATGCCCGGCGAACTCGACCGATAATCCGCGGTGGACCGAGCGATGCTGGCCGACCAGGGCGCTCTCGACTGCCTGGCGTGCCTCGACGCCGACCTTGCCGAGACGCTGGAGCACCTGTTCCTGGACGGTCTGCTGCAGGCTCATGGGGACCATCGCCCGGGGTGCGAAGGCCCCTCCGCTCGTCTGGCCATCGCCGTCACGCCTTCGCCGCCGCATGCGCGGCGGCCATGGTCTTGCCCGAGCGGGTGAAGTGCTCGACCAGGCGATCGATGATGATGTCGCTGGTGAGGTTGTTCGCCTGGGCGGCGAAGCTGCACACCACGCGATGGCGCAGCACCGGCTTGGCCAGGGCGGTGATGTCCTCGCTGGTGACGTGGAAGCGGCCATGCAGGAGGGCCCTGGCCTTGCCGCCGATGATCAGCTGCTGGCCGGCGCGCGGACCGGCGCCCCATTGCAGCCATTTCGTGGCGTCGGCCACATCGTTGCCATGACCGGGTCTAGTCGCATGCACGAGATCGACCACATAGTCATAGACATGGTCGGCGACCGGCACCTGGCGCACCACGTCCTGGAGCTGGACGATCTCCTTGGCGGTGAACATGCGGTTGAGCCTCGGCTTGCCCGAACCGGTGGTCCGGCGCATGATCTCGCGCTCCTCCTCCTTGGACGGATAACCGACCTTGACCATGAACATGAAGCGGTCGAGCTGCGCCTCCGGCAGGGTATAGGTGCCTTCCTGCTCGATCGGATTCTGCGTCGCGAGGACGAAGAAGGGATCGGGCAGCTCGTAGGTGCGGCCGCGGCAGGTGACGCGCCGCTCGGACATCGCCTCGAGCAGGCTCGCCTGGGTCTTGGGCGGTGTACGGTTGATCTCGTCTGCCAGGACCAGGTTGGCGAAGATCGGGCCTTGCAGGAACTCGAACTGCCGCCGTCCGGTCTGCGGATCCTCCTGGATGATGTCGGTGCCGGTGATGTCCGAAGGCATCAGGTCGGGGGTGAACTGGATGCGGCTGAACGACAGATCGAGGACCTGGCCGAGGGTCTGCACCATCACCGTCTTGGCCAGACCCGGGACGCCTTCGAGTAGGCAATGCCCGCGGCACAGCACCGCCAGGGTAAGCTGCTCGAGCACCTCGCGCTGGCCGACGATGATCTTGTGCATCTCGTCGAGCAGGGCGGTGCGGGCGGAGGCGAGGCGCGCCACCAGCTCCGACTCCCCCGCCTGCTGCGGTACGGTGGGGCTTGCCGGAGCCGCCCCCCCGGGCGCCTTGGCCGCACCGGCCTGGGCCTTCCTGATCAACGCCGTATCCGCCTTGGGAGTCGCTTCGCTGGTCATGTGCTGGTCCTTCGCCGGGATAACGTCGCAGGACGGATGCTGTGACAGCAGGAGGTGCTGGGCGGGATTGCCCTGGCCGATTGCCGAAGGCACGCGAGCATGACCGCCGATGGCCGACGACCTCGACCTCTGGATGACAGCCGCACGCGACCATGGCGATCAGGATGCCTTCGCCATGGTGGTGGATAAATGTCACCATCTCATCCGCGCCACGTTATTGCGGGAGACGGCCGAGCCCGACCTGGCCGACGAGATCGCCCAGGAGGCCCTGGCACGCGCCTGGGCCAAGCGCGATCAGTACCGTCCCGGCACCAGTCCACGCGCCTGGCTGCTCACCATCGCGCGCAGCCAGCTGATGGAATTCCACCGCCGCCAGGATCGCGACCGCCGCCATCTGCGCGAGCTGGTGCGCCAGGAGCTGCTGCGCCAGGCGCCGAGCGATGCCGATGGCGATCAGCAGGTGCGCCTGACCGCGCTGCGCGCCTGCCTGTCCGAGATCGGCGAGGAGCATCGCCAGCTGATCGAGCTGGTGCACAGCCAAGGGCTGACCTCGGAGGCCGCCGCCGACATCCTCGGCATCAAGCCCCCGGCCTGCCGCCAGCGACTGTCGCGGCTGCAGCGCATCCTGCGCGAGTGCGCGCAGAAGCGCATCGCGGAGGCGGAGCGCTGATGCCGCCGCAGGACGCCATGCGCATGCCGCCCTCAAGCTGCAACCGCCCGGATGCTGTTTGTGGACGCACGCCATGAGCGAGGAGGTGCGCCATCTCGACGATCTCGAGTCGCGCGTCTGCGAGCTGGCTACCGGCTTCGCACTCGGCGAGCTCGACGAACGCGAGCTGCAGGAGCTCTACGAGCTGCTGCGCGATGATGCCGGCCGCGGTCCCGAGGCAGCGCGCATCGCCTGGCAGACCCTGGGCATGGTCACCGATCTGCGCGCCGAGGTCGCCCAGGGCTTCCAGGACTCCCTGCGCCTGCGCCTCGGCAAGGATCGCAGCGGACGCTTCCGCAACCGCCTGTGGAACCGCCTCGGCTTCGGCGTCCCCGGGCTCGAGCCGGTCGAGGCGCCAGCGCCATCGCGCAAGCTCACGGTGATGGCCTGGTCGGTGGTCTCGGCCCTTGCCTGCCTGCTGATCACCGGCGTGCTGTTCGCCGTCCTGACGCATGAGCGGCCAGCCCGCGCCACCATCACGCGCATCCTCGGCTCCGCCACCAGCGCCGGCCGGGCGCTCATCCCCGACAGCGAAGTCGACGGCCGGCCGATCCTGGTCAAGCCCGGAAGCCAGCTGACGCTGCGCTGGCAGGATGGCAGCACAGCGATCATCGCCGGCTCCGAGGGCTCCGATGCGCTCGCCGCTGCCGAGGCCTCGGTGCGCGCCCAGGGCCTGGTGCTCACACGCGGCCGGGCCTGGGTCACCGCGCATTCCGGCTTCGCCCTGGTGCTGCCCGGGCGCAGCGCGTCGGTGATCGGCGACGAGGCGCGGGTGGCGCTCGAGGTCGCCGACGGCCAGGGCTTCCTCGGCATCCGCCATGGCGCGCTGCGGTCGGATGGCATCAGCGAGCCGCTCAGCGACAATGCCGGGGTCGGGCCTTCCGGCCGCTTCAGCTGGCTGTGGGAGTGGGACGCCGCCTCAGGCGCGCTGGGATCAGGGCATCCGGCACCGCTCGACTGGCGCCTGGGCGCAGAAGTCTACTGGGCCGATCCCAGCGACAGTGCGCGGTTGACCCTGTCGGACGCCGGGCACGAGATCATCACCCTGGCCTGCGCCCCCGGCCTGCTCTCGGTGATCGTCGGCGGCATGGAGACGCAGCGCATCAGCGTGCCCGGCTCGCCGCTTCTGGGCTACCGCCTGGAGCTGAGGCAGCGCGAGCCGCGCGTGCTCGCGATCTCCCTCGGCGAGCAGAGCGCGAGCGTGACGCTGCCGCAGACCACCAACCGCTATGCCCTGACGATGACCGCCGGCGCGAGCTTCAAGATCACCGAATTCTATCCGCTCCCCGATCCGCGTCCGCCCCAGCCCGCCATCGGCTGGTGAGCGCGGATGATCAGCGTGCCATCGGCACGGTGACGATCCCGCGCTCCCCGCGATGGTCGCTGCCGGGCAGCTCCACCGCCAGCACGCCATCCAGGCCCGCTCCACGCACCAGCAGGTGGTCGATGGCGATGCCGCAGGGACCCAGCCAGGATGGCCAGGTAGAGGGCTCATGACCGGGTGCCGGCTTCAGCTCCGACGCCTTCAGCAGCGCCTGCCACACGGCATCCCCCGGCGAGATGTTGAAGTCGCCCATCACCAGGAGCGGCTCCTGAACCGCCTGGACCAGGCGTGCGAGAGGCGCCAGCTCGGCATTGCGCGAATGCCATTCCCGCGTGCTCGAGGGCGAACTGAGATGGAGCATGAAGATGCGAAGCGGGCCGTCGCCGAGATCGATGAGCGCATCGATCACATGCACCCCGCCGAGGTCATGGATGCGCGAGTCGACGATGCGCAGGCGGCTCAAGAACGCCAGCTCGCTGGGGTGGTCGTCGCCCCCCAGCCAGATCTGGTTGGGATAGAGCGGATCGCCCTGCCACAGAGCCCGATCGGCAGGGACGACCTCGGCGAGGCCGATGAAATCGCAGCCGCCTGCGCGCAGCGCATCGTGCAGCGCCTGGCGCCGGGGGTTCCAGACATTGAGGTTGGCCGTTACGGCCGAGACCAGCCGTTCCTGCGGCGCCTCGATGCGCTGCGCCCGGGGCAGGTAGGCCGCCCGCAGCCACGGCAGCAATGCGATGACGACGGCGAGCAGGAAGATGCGGCCCCAGCGGGCGTCGTGGCGGACGGCGATCCACCCCGGCAGCAGGAGGATGGCGGCCTGGAGGGTCCAGTGGCTCGCCAGCTCGCCTGGGTACCAGCCGCCCACCTGCGCGAGCAGTATCCACGCCAGCGGCGGCAGGGCGCTGAGCAGCAGCAGCAGGCGTGGGAGCCGCCGGCTCAGCGCTGCGGCTGCAGCCCCATCGGCCATGCCGTCACCGCAGCCTGTGCGGCAGGCGCATCAGCGTCCGGCTGGAGAAGCCGGTCATGCCCTTGGCATAGTAGCGCCAGCCGCCGGTCTGGATCGCCGGCCCGGCGATGTCCAAGTGCGCCCACTTCACCCCGTCGGGGACGAATTCGCTCAGGAAGATGCCCGCGGTGATGGCACCGCCGTAGCGGCCGCCGGTATTGTTGAGGTCGGCATGGGGGTGGTCGAGGAGCGAGCGGTACTCGCCGTAGAGCGGCAGCGGCCAGAGCTCCTCCCCGACCTCCTGCCCGGCGGCGCGGACATTGTCGAGGAATGCCGGATGACGCCCCATCATCCCGCCGATGCGGTCGCCGAGCGCGACCATGCAGGCGCCGGTCAAGGTGGCGACATCGACCAGATGGGTGGCGCCCTCCTCGCAGGCGTAGGTCAGCACATCCGCCAGCACCAGGCGGCCTTCGGCGTCGGTATTATCGACGTGGATGAACTTGCCGTTGCGGGCACGGTAGATGTCGCCGGGTCGCTGGGCATTGCGATCGGGCATGTTCTCGGCCAGGCAGAGGTACCCGGTCACCGGGATGTCCGGCCGGCTGATGGCGATGTGCTTCATCGCCGCCAGCACCGCCGCAGCGCCGGACATGTCTGCCTTCATCTCCCACATCTTGTCGCCTGGCTTCAGGCTGATGCCGCCGGAATCGAAGGTGATGCCCTTGCCGACCAGGGCCAGGCGCTTGCTGCCCTTGGCGCGCTTGGGCTGGTAGTGGATCTCGACCAGCGCCGGTTCGGCCGACCCGGCCATGCCGACCTGCGCCAGCCCGGGGAAGCCGGCCTTGCGCAGCTGGCGCGTGCCGCTGGTCACCTTGACCGACAATCCGGAGGCGCGCAGCTCGCTCTTGGCGCGCGCGGCGAAGGTCTGGGGATCGAGCAGATTGGGCGGCGTATCGCTGAGCTCGCGCGCCAGGTTCTGGCATTGGGCGATGCTGCTGCCGTCCTCGACCGCTGCGGCATGGCCGGGCAGCCTGACGGTCAGCTGGCTGCGCTTGCCCTCTTTGCCGCTGCGCAGGGCATTGTAGCGGTAGTCGCCCAGGACCAGGCCCTCGACCAGCGCCTGGGGATTGGCGGTCTTGCCCTGCAGCAGCACGGTCGCGGTCTTGGCCCGCGAGGTGCGCATGGCATCGACGATCTCCCGGCCGAGCAGGCGCCAGTTGTCGCCGCCGACCAGCCAGGCCTTCTCATCGGGCTTGACCAGCAGGAAACTCCCCTCGCCGGCCACCAGCAGCATGGGTGCGCTGGCTTCGCCCTTGGCAATGCGCACCGCCTGGGCATTGACCAGCTTGGGAAGCCGGGCGGCGCAATGGCCGATCACCACGACGGTGAGATCGGATTTGCCGGCGGCTGAGGTGACGGTCAGATCATTCATGGTGGCTCCTGGCCTCCTGATGCAGGTCGCCCGGGCAGTGGCCTGCCGGCGACACCTCGGTGGTGCGGAATGGTCGCTGGCATGCCAGCCAGTCAGCGGCGGGCGCGCGCGGCGGATGTGCTCCTTGGTGCGGCATGCGCAGCCTAGAGCTTGGGCAGGATGGCGGTGATCAGCGAGGTCAGCAGCGGTTCTGCAGCCTTGGCGGCGGCGATGATCTTCTGCACATTGGCCGGCTCCAGGGCGTCAGGCAAGCAGCGATCGGTGACGATGGCGAAGGCCAGCGTGCGCAATCCGCAGTGCACCGCGGCGACCGCCTCGGGCACCGTGCTCATGCCCACCACATCGCCGCCCAGGGTGCGCAGCATGCGGTACTCGGCGCGGGTCTCGAGGTTCGGCCCGAGCACCCCGACGTAGACCGCCTTGTGCAGGTGCAGGCGCTGCGCGAGCGCGGCCTGGTCGGCGAGCGCGATCAGCTGGCGGTCATAGGTGGCGAACATGTCCGGCCAGCGTCCGCCGACGCGATCATCGTTGGGACCGACGAGGGGATTGATGCCCATCAGGTTGATGTGATCGTCGAGCACGCACAGGTCGCCGACCTGGTAGTGCGGATTCAGCCCGCCGACCGCTGACCCCATGATCAGGGTCTTGGCGCCGAGCAGGCGCGCGAGCTGCACCGGGATGACGACATCGCGCGCGCTGTGGCCCTCATAGCAGTGCAGGCGGCCGCTGAAGGCCACCACCGGGACGCCGGAGAGCTCGCCCAGCACCAGTTCGCCCTGATGGCTCTCGGCCGTCGATACCGGCATGCCGACGATGTCGTGGTAGGGGATGCGCGCCTTGGCCTTGATGCGCGACGCCACCCCGCCCAGTCCGGTGCCCAGCAGGATCGCCGCCTTGGGCTTGAGCTTGGCATGCGAACGCACCTGAACCGCGAGCGCATTCAATTCATCAAGCAGCGCCATGGATCACCTCATCAAAAGGTCGTGAATGGGCACTATCGGCACTCGTGCCAGGGCGCAAGGCCGCACCCGCGCCCCGCTCAGCCGCGATAGACCTCCAGCTCCTCGCCCTGCTTGCCGATCTCCCTGACCGGTGCCAGGCGCGCCAGGGCCGCCTCGCCGGCGCGGCCGGTGTGCGCTTTCACCCAGCGATCGTAGCAGGCGCACTGCTCTGCGGCGTCGAGATCGCCGACGGCATCCCCGATCAGCTCCTGGCTGCGCAGGGCATAGAGCGTGGTGGCGACCGACACCGAGAGGTTGAGGCTCTGCGGGAAGCCCACCATCGGGATGAGGAAATGGCCATCGGCGAGCCGGCTGGCCATCTCGCTGACGCCGCTGCCCTCGTTGCCGAACACCAGCGCCAGCGGCCGCTCGGCGAGCAGGGGCCGGAGGCGCTCCGGTCCGACCACCGCCTGGGCCGCGAGATCCGAGGCATAGATCGCATAGCCGCGCGAACGCAGATGGCCGTAGGCCTCCTCGATGCCGGGCAGGATGGTGAGGTCGGCGTAGAAATGGCTGCCCTGGCTGATGCGCGGGTTGACCTTGAAGGCGTTGCGCCCGGTGGTGACCACCACGCGGTGCACGCCGAAGGCATCGCAGGTGCGGATGATGGCGGTGGCGTTGTGGGGATCGTAGCAGTCCTCGACCACTACCGTCAATCGGCCCGTCCGGCGTACCAGAACCTGGCGGTATTTGCGCGCCCGGCTCTCGGTCAGCAGGCCATCGAGCGCATGCACGGGGACCGGGCTGGGGTGCAGCGTACGGCCGATGCCGGTCGGCTCAGGGGAGAACATGGCGCCTCCTGGCAGGCGCATCCGCCCGCCGACGCGTCCGGCTGCGCACCTCCCGCGTCAGTCGCATACCACCCGTCCCGCCTCGACCCGAACCGCGATGCGCTGGAGATGGTCGCCGGTGCACGGACCGTCGACGCACAGGCCGGTGGCCGCCTCGAACAGGGCGCCATGCATCGAGCAGATCAGATGGTCGGCGCCATGCATGCAGCGGCCATCGCCCCAGTCGAGAGGGACGCCGACGTGCGGGCAGGAATTGCGGTAGCCATGGATGACGCCGCCATGCTGCACCAGGATGACGTCATGGCCGCGCGGGTCCTTGACCACGATCTGCTCGAAGGCGCAGTCGGCATGCAGGATGATGCTCATGTCCTACGAGACTCGCATGGTCATCGCCCCAGGCAAGCCATGGACGCAGGCGAAGTGCCTCGCGGCGGCTGCGGCGCATGGCAATCGCACCCACCCGGTCTACCATCCCGCATGCCAACCATCTGGGCGCTCTCCGACCTCCACCTCTCCACCTCCGGCAGCAAGCCGATGGATGTCTTCGGCGACCATTGGGGCAACCATGCCGCGCGCATGGCTGGGAACTGGGATCGCCTGGTGGCCGATGACGACATCGTGCTGACCCCGGGCGATTTCAGCTGGGCCGCCAAGCCGGCGGAGGCGAGCGGCGATTTCGCCTGGCTGGCGGCGCGGCCGGGGCACAAGGTGATGGTCAAGGGCAATCACGACTACTGGTGGACCGGAACGCATGCGCGCATGGCGCAGCTGCTGCCGCCGCGCACCTATGCACTGAAGAAGACCGCCGTCTCGATCCATGGCGTCGGCTTCTTCGGCGTGCGTGGCGGCGATTTCGCCGCCCTCACCCGCTATGGCGATGCGCGTACCCCGGAGGACATCGAGCAGTGGCTGGTGCGCGAAGAGCACGAACTCAAGCTCTCCATCGCCGCCCTCGATGCCCTCGACCTGGCGAGCGGCAGGCCGCGCGGCATGCGCGTCTGCCTGTTCCACTATCCTCCCATCCCGCCCGGCCGCACCTCCAGCCGCTTCACCCCGCTGATCGAGGCGGCCGGGGCGTCCTGGTGCATCTACGGCCACCTGCATGGCAAGGAGGTCGGGGCGGCCAAGGTCGAGGGCACCTGGAATGGCGTCACCTACCACTGCACCAGCTGCGACCAGGTCGACTTCGCCCCCTGGCGCGTCAGCGGCATCCCCCCCGATCCGGCCTGAGCGGACGGCCATCGTCATCGACCGGGAAGCGCCGGCAGGCGCTGACGCTCAGCATGCAGGCACCTGGCGCTGTCACGCGCGCGTCGCAGTGCGGCTGCAAGCGCGGCGCGGCGCGCCTGCCAGTGCGCTATTCCAGGCGGGTCATGCCCAGGCGGTCGAGCGCCGCGCGGTACATCAGGGGTCCCGGCGCCTCGAGGCCGGTCCAGCGGCTGAACTGGCCGAGCGCCTGGCCGATCAGCATCTCCAGGCCGCAGATGGTGCGCGCTCCGACGAGCTGGGCGTCCTTGAGCAGGCGGGTCTCCAGCGGGTGGTAGACGGTATCGAAGACCAGCATCTCCTTGAGATGCGCAGAGGCCGGCCACGGCGTCTCGTCGCTGCGCCCCATGCCGGAAGCCGTGCCGTTGATCAGCGCATCATAGTACTTGCCGGTCGCCTCATCGACGGAGATGGCGGTGCCACCGACCTCGGTGGCGAGCTCCTCGGCTCGCTCGCGGGTGCGGTTGGCGATCACCACCTGGGCACCGCAATCGACCACCGCGAAGGCGATCGCACGGCTCACCCCGCCGGCCCCGAGCACCAGTATATGGCGGCCCTTCAGGCTGCCGAGCTCGCCTTCGAGGCAGCGGATGACGGCCAGCGCGTCGGTATTGGCGCCGATGGCGTGCAGATCCTTGTCACGGTAGATGGTATTCATCGCCCCGATGCGCGCAGCCAGCTCCTCGACGCCGTGCATCAGGGTCAGCAGCGCCGATTTGTGCGGGATGGTGATCGACAGCCCGGAGAGGCGGTCGCCCATCGCCCGCCAGAAGGCCGGAGCGTTCTCGACCCGGAAGGGCACATAGACGGCATCGATGTGGTGGTGGATGAAGCCGGTATTGTGGATCAGCGGGCTGAGCGAATGCGCCACCGGACTGCCGATGACGCCATAGATGCGGGTGCGTTCGGACTGCTGCCGGATGCGGTAGAGGTGGATCAGCTCGTCGATGATTGGCTGGCCGGGGGCCGATCCGGTATCGCCGGTCAGGCGGGCGAAGGCGAAATGGGCGCCCCAGATCCCGGCCAGCAGGCGCGAGGCGATGCCGTGCTCACCCATGGCGATCGCCACCAGCGGCCCACCGCTGCCATGGTCGCGGTAGAGGTCGTCGATCAGGGCCAGATCGGCGCCGTCGCTGGCACGTACCGCGACTTTGGCGATCGCTGCGCCGGCGCGGCGCATCGCGGTGATGGTCACATCGAGTTCCTCGCCCATGCCCTCGAAGTCGTGGTAGCTGAGGATCAGGGGTGTACGCAGCCGCTCGCGCGTCACCCCGCGGGCCTGGAGGTCCGCCCACTGGGCCAGCTCGATATCGATATAAGCTGCTCCCGCATCTGAGGCTTGCAGGAACAGCGCTGCCCGTTCGGCATCGCTGCCGGTCCAGTCGCCCTGCTCGCTGGCGTGGCGGATGGTGAGGATGGCCGGCAGCGCCAGCTGGCGCAGCGACGCGAGCAGCTCCGGCAGCGGCGCCTGGCGCTTGGCGCAGGTGTCCAGGCGCACCTCGACATAATCGGCACCAGCGCTCTTGGCCGCCTCGGCGAGATTGCTGAGGGACGCAGCATCGCCTGCCGCAATCGGTACCACGACCTTGGTCATGGCAGGGAGTATGCCGTCCCTGGCCCAGCCTCCAACCGCTTCTAGGTCCCGCCACCCATGGCGAGCATGCCGTGGGTGATCGCCCTGTGCGTCGCTTCGCACATGCGGTGGGTTAACCATGGACTCGCGGCCGGCAGCCGCCATGGTGTCCGACCGACCGTGAGGACGTGATGAAAATCCACGAATACCAAGGCAAACAGCTGTTCAGGACCTATGGCGTGCCGGTGCTGCGCGGCGAGGCCGTGACCACCGCCGCGGATGCCGAACGCGTCGCCCGCGAGCTCGGCTCGCCGGTGGTCGTGGTCAAGTCGCAGATCCATGCTGGCGGTCGCGGCAAGGGCACGGTCTATGCAGACGCCGCCGCCACCGTGAAGGTGCTGGATGGAGGGGTGAAGGTGGTCCGCTCTCCCGCGGATGCGCGCGCTATTGCCGACAAGCTGCTCGGCAACTTCCTCAAGACCATCCAGACCGGTGACTCCGCCAAGCAGGTCAAGACCCTCTACATCGAGGATGGCTGCCAGATCGCCAAGGAGCTCTATGTCTCCATCCTGCTCGATCGCACCGCCGCGGCTCCGGTCCTGATCGTCTCGAGCGAAGGCGGCATGGACATCGAGGAGGTCGCCCACCGCGCCCCCGAGAAGATCCTGCAGACCCATTTCGATCCGCAGCAGGGCATCGGCGCCTACCAGGCGCGCCGGCTGGGCTACGAGATCGGCCTGACGCCGCCACAGGTCGCCAATTTCGTCAAGGCCGTACAGGCCCTCGGGCGCACCTTCCTGGCCACCGACGCCGACATGCTCGAAGTCAACCCCCTGGTGGTCACCGCCGGGGACGAGGTGGTCGCGCTCGACTGCAAGATGTCCTTCGACGACAACGCGCTGTTCCGCCATCCCGAGATCGCCGCCTTCCTTGATGCCAACGAGGAGGACGCCGCCGAGCTGGAGGCCAAGAGCCATGACATGGCCTTCGTCAAGCTGACCGGCAACATCGGCTGCATGGTCAACGGCGCCGGCTTGGCGATGGCGACCATGGATGCCATCGCCCTCTATGGCGCGAGCGAAGGTGCCTTCCCCGCCAACTTCCTCGACGTCGGCGGTGGCGCCACCGCCGAGAAGGTCACCACCGCCTTCAAGATCATCCTCAAGGATGCCGCGGTGGAGGCCATCCTGGTCAACATCTTCGGCGGCATCATGAAGTGCGACACCATCGCCACCGGTGTGCTCACCGCGGTGCGCGACGTCGGCCTCGACCGCCCCCTGGTGGTGCGGCTCGAGGGTACCAACGTGGCGCAGGGCAAGAAGCTGATCGCCGACAGCGGTCTGCCGGTGATCGCCGCCGACGGCCTGAAGGACGGCTGCATGAAGGCGGCGCAGGCGGCCAATGCCTACCGCATCGGCCGCGGCCTGCCTCCTCACCCCGCCCTGCCGACGCCGCCCGCCATCGCCTACATCCCGCGCCGTCGGCCGGCGCTGGCCAAGGCCCGCTCCCAGGCTGGGCCGGCCAAGGCAGCCAAGCCGGCCAAGACCCACAAGCCGGCCAAGCGCGCCACCGCCCCAGCCCGTCGCGCCCGCTCGGCGACGCGTCCTGCCTCGGGCAAGGCCAAGCGTCCCGGCAAACGCCGCTGAGCCGATCCCGCTCCTGAACCATCACGCCCTGAACGGATGCCGCCATGGCCGTACTCGTCAACAAGAAGACCCGCCTGATCTGCCAGGGTATCACCGGCAAGGTGGGCACGTTCCACTCGAACGGCGCCATCACCTACGGCACCACCTTCGTCGGCGGCGTGACGCCGGGCAAGGGCGGCCAGACCTGGGTGGCTGAGAAGGGCGGCACATATCCGGTATGGAACACCGTCGCCGAGGCGGTCAAGCAGGGCGGGGCGAGCGCCTCGATGATCTTCGTGCCGCCCCCGGGCGCTGCCGACGCCATCCTGGAGGCCATCGATGCCGGCGTGCCGCTGATCGTGGCGATCACCGAAGGCATTCCGGCGCGCGACATGTATGCGGTCAAGAGCCGCCTGGCGCAGTCGAATTCGCGCCTGGTCGGGCCGAACTGCCCCGGGGTCATCACCCCCGACGAGTGCAAGATCGGCATCATGCCCGGGTACATCCACAAGCGCGGCACCACCGGCATCGTCAGCCGCTCCGGCACCCTGACCTACGAGGCGGTCTTCCAATCCACCGCTGCCGGACTCGGCCAGTCGACCTGCATCGGCATCGGCGGCGATCCGATCAAGGGCACCGATTTCATCGATGCACTCAGGCTGTTCCAGGACGATCCCGAGACCGAGCAGATCATCATGATCGGCGAGATCGGCGGCGATAGCGAAGAACGCGCCTGCGCCTTCATCAAGACCTCGGTCACCAAGCCGGTGGTCGGCTTCATCGCCGGCAGCCGCGCGCCGAAGGGCAAGCGCATGGGGCATGCCGGCGCCATCGTCAGCGGCAATACCGGCACGGCCGAGGCAAAATTCGCCGCCATGCGCAGTGCCGGGGTGTTCATCGCCGAGAGCCCGGCGACCCTGGGCGATACCTTGCTCATCGCCGCCGGCAAGCGATAAGCGGCTATCCGGCAAGTGGTTAACGGAAGGCGCTGAGCGCCGCACATTGCGCTGGCAGCGCTTCGGCGGTAGTCTCTGGTGTGGTCGACCAGCCAACAGCCATTGCCGGATACACGATCCTCTCCCGTCTGGGCAAGGGCGGCATGGCGACCGTCTATCGTGCCCAGAAGGTGCTGTCGAACGGCGAGGTCGCCCTCAAGGTGGTCGCACCCCATCTGGCCAGCGACGCGAACTTCAGCCAGCGCTTCCTGCGCGAGGCGCGCGCGGGGGTGATGGTGCGCCATCCCCATGTCATCGCCTGCTACGATGTGGGGCTGTTCGAAGGCCAGCTCTTCCTCGCCATGGAGCTGGTCAGCGGTGGCGATCTGCAGCGACTGCTGTTCACCCAGGGCGGACGCCTGGACGATCAGCGCGCCGTCAGCCTGGTGCGCGACGTCTGCTCCGGGCTCGAGGCGATCGAGGCCGCAGGCCTGGTGCATCGCGACATCAAACCCGCCAACATCTTCATCACCGCCGGCGGGAGCGCCAAGCTCGCCGATCTCGGCCTGGTGCGCTTCGCCGGTGATGATCGCATGACGGTGCCGGGGACGATCATGGGCACCCCCGCCTACATCGCTCCCGAGCAGGCGCGCGGCGACGGTGACATCGACATCCGCGCCGATATCTATTCGCTGGGCGCGACGCTCTACCACCTGCTCACCGGCCAGCCGCCCTTCGCCAGCGACAACCCGCTCACCACCCTGGTGCGTGCGATCAATGAGCCCTTCCCCGATCCTCGCGTGCTGTGCCCGTCGATGGACCAGTCGGTCCGTGATCTGGTGGTCCGCGCCACCCAGAAGGATCGCTCCAATCGCTATCAGAACGCCCGGCAGATGCGCGAGGATCTCGATGCTCTCAAGGCCCGCTGGACGGCACCCAAGCGCCAGCGCACCCCCCTGCCTGAAGTCCCCGCGCCGAGCGCCAAGGGCCCAGGCACCCCCCCTGAGGCCGAGCCCGCCTCCGGCCGCGCCTCGACCCGCCGCAACCGCACGCCGCTGCCGGAGAGCGCTGCACCGTCACCTGCTGGGCAGCAGGGCACCCAGCGCACCCGCGCCGCGGTAGCCAGCCGTGCACCCGAGGCGGGGCCGCATGCTGCCGCCCCGGCCGGTGCGATCTGCGATCGCGAACAGCTGTTGGCGCTCGCCAAGCGCATCATCATCGACAAGGAGAGGCTGAAGGCGACGCTGATCCTCGCACCGGGCGCGTGCTTCTCGCGCTTCCTCCTCGAGCAGCTGCTGCAGGCCACTGGCGTCTGCCATGGCATCGCACCCCCTGCGATCCATGAGGCGACCCGTCAAAGCACCATCGCCCGGCGCATCATCCTCGCCAGCGGTGATCCTCCCGCCCCCGGTATGACCGGCCGCGACGTCCGCGGCGAGGTCATCCCGGCGCTCGAGCTGGCATTGGTCATCCGCATCAGCGACGACTGCATGGAGGCGGTGGCGCTCACCAGGCCAGGCCAGCTGGTCGCGGGCCAGGAAATCGAGCAGGCGGTCAAGGCCTCCGGCCTGCGCTATGGCCTCGACGTCCTCGCCCTGCGCCAGCTCTGCGATGGGCCGCCACCCGCCGACGGACGCCTGACCATCGCCCGCGGGAGGACGCTCAAGCCGGGCCGACCAGCCGGCTTCACGCTGTGCGGCGAGGTCTCCAACACCCAGGTCGAGAGGCTGGTCGACACCCAGCATTTCGCCCAGGTGCAGCCCGGGACGCTCCTGGGGCTGTGGTGCGAGGGTGAACGCGGGCGCTCCGGCATGGATGTCCTGGGACGCCATTGCCCGTCCCCGGTCCATACGCAGCGCCAGCCGAGCGACTGCCTCGGCGACGGCGTGGAGCTGGCGCACGATGCCCAGGGCCGGATCGCGGTGCGCGCCGTACGTGCCGGACTGTGCCAGCGTCAGCTCGACGGCTCGGTGCGGGTGGTCGGTGCGATCGAGATCGCAGGGGATCTGGGACCGGACCAGCCGGCCATCGACACCGCCGACCTGGTGGTGGTGCACGGCAATGTCCTGGCGGGAACCACCATCCGCAGCAGCAGCGACGTGGTGATCCTGGGCAACCTGGCGGATGCGTCGGTGCACTCCGGCGGACACCTCGAGGTGCATGGAGCGATCGCCGCAGGCGAGCAGCCGGTGGACATCGCCGGGACGGTCCAGGCCAGCAGCATCGCGGTCCGGCGCATCATGGCGGGCAACCTGCGCATCACCGGCGAGGTGCGCAATTGCGAGGTGATCGCATCCGGCGACATCGACATCGCGCGCGTCATCGGCGGCAGCCTGACCGCTGGCGGGCGGATCTCGGTCGCGGTTGCGGGAGATCGCGATGGCACCACCACCGAACTGTGGGCCGGCCACCGCCTGGACTACGGCACCCAGGCCGCCGCGGCGAAGCTGGCCGAGCGCCACCACGAAGCCGAGCGCGACCGGCTGGTGAGCGACCGCCAGGCGATAGCCAGCGAGATCACCCACATGCAGGCCAAGCAGCGTCGGCTCGGGCTATCGCAATTCGTCGCCCACAACGTGCTGGAGTCGATCAAGGGCCATCTCCTCCTCCTCGAGCAGCACCATCAGCATGTCAGTGCCGCGGCCGAGGGCATTCGTCTCTCGCTGGCCAAGCACCGCGAGGTCTCCAGCCAGCTCACCCAGCTGGGCGAGGACGCGCACGCTGGCGTCCAGGTCGCAGTGGTCGCCTATGCCGGCGTGGTGGCACGGCTCGCCAATGTCGAACCGGAGGTCCTCACCGCACCGCGACTCAAGTACCGGCTCGGAACCACCAGCGGGGCGCCTCCCGGGCCGCCTGCCCCCTGAGCTGCCCGGGAGCAGGAGGTGGATGGTGGCCTGCCGGATGCCCGACTTGGCATGGCGGATGCGTAGGGAGAGGAGGAGCCGCTGCTGGATGCCGCATGCCACCACGGCCTGCGGCCGGCCGCGTCGAGGAGCCGGCATGAACAGCACCACATCGCATGCATCGGCGGTCGGCCATTGGGCCTCGATCTCCGCCTACCTCACCCGTCCCGGGCTTGCCGCGTCGAGCTCGACCAGTACCCCGGCGGCTTCCGCCAGCGCCCTGAGGCAGCTGGGCTTCGCCGATCTCCTCGAGGGCACCTCCAGCGGGGGAATCTCGCCGGCGCCCAATACCCACACGCCGCAGGACAGCCTCTCGACGCCCCCGCCCTTCCTCTCTGCCAACCGTTCGTCAGCGCCCACCCCGCCCGGCGTCCCGCCTGGTGGCTCCGCACCCAGCGTGCTGCCGGACGCCCAGGCCTCGTACCGCTTCAACGCCATCCAGGCCTCGCTGTTGGATCTCAACCCGGGCCAATGACGGCGCGCGCCAGGGGCACCTGAACGCAGCAACGCCAGGCGATGCCGCCTGGCGTTGGGTGCTGGAGCCGCGACTGCGCTCGCACTCAGGGCTGGGGCGCGGGAGCCGCCTCGGCCGATTCCAGGCCAGCAAGCTGCTCCTTGACCTTGGTCGACTTGCCGACGCGATCGCGCAGGTAGAAGAGCTTGGCACGGCGGACACGGCCCTTGCGCACCACATCGACCTTGACCACACGCGGAGAATGGACGGGGAAGATGCGCTCGACGCCCTCGCCGGCAACCACCCGGCGCACCGTGAAGGCATCATTCACATCGCCATGCCCGCCAGCAATGCCGATGACCGTGCCATTGAACACCTGGACGCGCTCCTTGTCGCCTTCTTTGATGCGCGTGTGGACGTTGACCGTGTCGCCGACCTGGAAGTCGCCGAGCGCCTCTGCGCGCAGATGGGACTTGGCAACCTTCTTCAGCAAATCCATGGCAGTCTCCGTATATCCCGCATGGCAGCGGGACGCGGATGATAGAAATTGGCCCTGATTGTCAATCAGCGTCCAGGTTCGACAGACGTCCCTTCAGGGGCTGGACGGCGCTGCCACCGGGGCAGGTGCGGCGCTGCTGCCCGGCACCACGCACGCCAGGCGCCGGAGCTCGGGGAAGCGGCGGCGGCGCCAGATGACCACCAGGGACGCCACCAGCGCGGCACCGGCGATGTCCAGGCTCAGCGCCTGGCTGGTGGTGGCCGGGAACAGGCCCCAGAAGGTCGTCATCACGGTATCGCCCCGCAGGTCCTCATTGAAGGTGCGCCAGGAGGCATAGGCGAACAGGACGATCAGCGTCACCTGGCCCTGGCTGCGGCGACGGTACCACCACCAGATGGAGACGGCAGCGATGCACAGGCAGGCGGCGGTCTCATACAGCTGGGTCGGATGGATATGCAGGCCGTTGGCCCCGACCACTGCCCAGGGGAGATCCGTCGGCTTGCCATAGCAGCAGCCGTTGAGGAAGCAGCCGACGCGGCCGATGCCCAGGCCGAGCACCGCCGATGGCAGCATGAGGTCCGCTATGGCGAGCAGGGGCAGACGCTGTCGGCGCACGAAGAGCAGGATCAGGGCGCTGCCGAGCAGCGCCCCGCCATACCATACCATGCCACCGGAGTCGATGTCGGCGATCTTGACCAGCAGGGGAACGGTACCAAGACGCCCACCGGTCTGGCTGCGGGCGAAGGCGGGCCATTGCTCCCAGACCTCACCCAGGCGGGCGCCGACGACCCCGCCGACCAGGGCGAGCATGAAGATGGTCAGCAGCGTGGGCTCGGGCAGATCGATCAGCCGCGCGCGCGGCAGGGTGGCCAGATAGCCGACAATGAAGGCGACCACCATGCAGGCGGCATAGGCGCTGGCATGCAGGATGCCGAACCAGGGGAGCGCACCGCTGAGAGCGGCCAGGCAGGCGGCCAGCACCCCGAGACCCACCACCAGCCAGCTATGCCTGAGGCGCTCCGGCAGCGCCGCAGAGGCCGCCAGGCTGACCACCAGCGCGGTGCCCAACCAGGCTGGACTGAGGAAGCGGACATCGAATTCCATCACCCACCCGACGGCACCTGGCTGCTGGCCAGGATGCCCATGCATGCAGACGCGCAATGGGCCGGAGGCTGAGCATCAGACTCGCCTGCGGCGACGGCCAGAGCAGGGTCCGCGTGCGTCAGCGGCGGCGCAGGGTGAACATGCGCAGCATCAGGCCGATGGCGAAGAGGAAGAACACCGTGAAGCCCGATCCTGCTCCGCAGTTCTTCGTGTGGTAGCCACCGTTCTGGTTGTCGATGATGGTCACGCTCGCCTGCGAACTCGCCGGGACGGCGGTGGTCTCGCCGAGCGGAACCAGCTGCAGGCTCAGGGTGGTGTTGCCTTCGGCGATGTAGTTCTGCACGATCGGCAGGGTGAAATCCGCCGGTACGACCGAGGGCAGCAGCGGTGTCGGGGTCGGCTGATTGAAATCCTGCCCCTGGATCGCGGTGCCCGGGATGGCGACCAGATCGGCCTCATCGCCATTGCCGACAACCGGGGCGGGTGCCGTGCTCCAGGCGACGGCGATGGGTACATTGCCGGCGCCCTTGCTCAGGGTGTAGGCGGTGGTGACCAGGCCCACGGTGCTGCCATCCAGGGTGAGGACGACCTGGTTGGGGGTATAGGTGATGCCGGGCGAGGGGTCGGGACGGCCGACGAAGACGGTTTCCGGGGTCAGGGTCCCATATGCGATCAGGACATGGGTCCCGGCTCCACCACCGACCGGGCTGAGGAAGGCACCGCCAGCACCGCTGCCAACCGCACCGCTCAGGTTGAGGTTGCCAACGGGACCGAGCGTCAGAAGGGCTGCGCCAACATTCGTGCCGGTCATATTGGCGACGAAGACCGAGCCCGCAGCCAGCGAGACATCCCCGACCGAGGCCATGGGCTGGGTCGGGGCGAGCAAGGCGCCGCCAGCGACGGCGATGGAGGCCAGGTTCGCCGTGCCGGACAGCGTGCCCGCTGCGACCGTCACCGGTACGGTTCCTGGAGCATTGGTGTTGCTGATCGAGAGGTTGCCCGCACCGGTCTTGGTCAGCGTTCCAGGTCCGATCAGGCTTCCGCCACCGATGGCCAGCTGCGGCGTCGCCGGACCGTAAGGCACGACGGCATAGATGATGCCGGGTCCAAGCGCGAGGTTCGAGTTGAAGGTGTTAGTGGTCGCGGAGTCGTTCGAGTAGATGGCCTGATCCACCGTCAGCGTGAAAAGTCCGCCCAGCGACTGGACGGTACCGCCATTGTAGATGCCCAGGACATCTACCTGATTATCCATCTGCAGATCAATGGTGCCACCCATGGTGATGAGGCTGAGTCCGGGGAGGGTCTCATTCAGCTCAAGTGTGCCCAGCCCTTCGAGCGTCAGGCCACTCCCGAGGAGGGCGCCACCGCCGAGCACCAAGGTGCTCCCGGTGACCGCTCCCACGGCAGCATCCGAACTCGTCAAGGTCAATTGGCCGCTGTAGGTGATCGTACCGGACACCGCTTCCAGCGCCCCGACACCAGCGTATCCAGTGCTGGTAACAGTGACCGCGGTGTTCACGGCGAAGTTGGCCGCCACTCCCGGAGGAGCGACTCCGAGTGCCAGGGTGGCGCCGGCGCTGACCACGGCACCCGATGACGCTCCACCACCGATGCCATTCGCTGATTCGCAATCCAGGACACCACCGGTGATGAGGGTCTGGCCGGAATAGCTATTATTGCCTGAGAACAGCAGTTCACCCGGCCCTTGCATGGTGATCGTGGCACCGTTAGGCGCAGCGGCGCTGGTTATGTTTCCGGCCCAGGTCAACGTCCCGGTATCGACCTCGAAGGTCGGCCCGATCGCCTGGAGGGTGGAGCCACCGATCTGCAGCAGGCCCGCTGGCGGTGTCTGCAGGAACGTCGCCATGTTCCAGACGCTGGTGCCACCCTGGTTGTCGATGTAGGCATTGCCGGTCAGCTGGACCCCATCTCCGGTGAAGTTGTAGGTTCCCGCGATGGTCAGTCCGCCGATGGGCAGAACGCCGATGTCATTGTTGGTGTTGCCACCCGCGCTGGACGGGAATTCGAGGAGCACCTTCTGCTCCCACACCTGGGGCACATTCAGGTTCACCCAGTTCTCACCGGCCTGGGCGCTCCAGTTCGGCGTTCCGGTCGCGCCAGACCAGATGTGGGGGCCGACCTCATCGATGGTCAGGCACCAGTAATTCAATGTCCCGGTCTCCTGCTGGCCGCTGAGGCCTTCGATACCGGCAAAGACATCATCGAAGTTGTAGATGGTCAATATCCAGTTGCCATTGACGTTGTTGTCGGCCAACCCCCGATAGGAGGCAAGACCCAGGAGCAAGGTGTCGGCAGGCCCGAATTCCCCGGCCAGATAGAAGAGTTGGTTGGTATTGGTGATCGGCTGATAGTTGCCCGAGGGGATCACGGAATCGCCCGGATTGACAGCCGCGATCAGGGGGTACTGATTACCGCTGATGAAGGTCACCACGCCGTTGGGTGCGGCAGAGATGCCCGTGCCGTAGCTTCCCTGGGCTCCGACGGTCGCACCCCCTCCGACGACGCCATTCCCACCCCCCCCCGCCTCACCGCCGCCGTTGTTGTTGCCGGGATCGACCAGGCCATCATGGTCGGCCAGGGGGATGACGATGCCTGAGGGGCTGGTCAAGGTCATGGCCAGGTTGCCGACGTAGGGATAGGAGAGGTAGACGGAGCAGGTGATGGTGGAGATCGAACTGAGGACTCCGGCGACAGTGATCTCGGAGGCGACATTGTTGATGGGCGCGGGAATGGTCGCGGGCAGGTCAGCGGCGACCGGCACAAACACGGTCGCCTGCGCACGACCCGGCAGGAAAGCCATCCCCATGGCCAGGACCACCCAGAGACACGTGCTCAGCGCAGCAGTCCAACGGTCCAAAGAGTGCGGTGGAAGCATGAGAGGGAACCTTTCGTGGATTCGCGCGTGGATTCGCGCGCCGCGTCGCAACCTGTTGCAGAGGAGAAGCCCAGTCAGCAAATCATGGAACATAAAAGGCTTAGCCGTACCGTCCGTGTATCATTCTATGGCACCACCATCCCCTCTCTGTATGACACCGCAACGGTCCTCCTGTCTGGTAAGTCGACGGTGGGTGATCGACGGGGACGCCAGCATCGCCGCCGATCCGGACAACACCGGGGCGCAGGAGTGCGGATAGCCGATCGACTGCCCCGGTGCCAGAGCTCCTCCAGGAGCCTCCCGACAGCGGGGTGCCGAGGACCTTGGTACTTGGCAGCCGCGCGGCAGGGTGCCGCGGCGGGATGACGATCCGGATCTAGTGCGGAGGACGCGGGGGCGCGCCCAGAGGCCCCGGCGTCAGGGTGTTCTCGAGGATCTGCTGGCCGAGACTGCCATGATCCAGACCCTGGAAGATCTGGTTGTTGATGTCGTTCTGCAGCGAGTTGTTGAGCGGATTGTTCGCTCCCAGCCCCAGCGAGCCCGGTGGAGGGGCTGGCAATGGGGCGCCATTGACACCCGAATTGTCGATGCCGGTGTTCGGTCCGTTGGTCGAGCCGGCGCCCGCGCTGGCGGCCTGCCCGAGCACCTCGGGGTTGTCGCCATCCGGCCAGGAGCCGTTCCCCAGGGTGCTCTGGTCGTGGATGGTATGGGTGGTATCGCCGACCGAGGGCCGTCCGCTGAGGATCTCGATCGGGCCCAGGCCGCTGCCGGTGGTGCCCGAGAGCCCCTGGTGCTGCTGCAGATCCACCTCTTCGCCCGGCTTGTGCAGCGCGTCGGCGATCTCACGGCGCAGGCCCACCTTGACGTGACCGCTGACCAGGGCGACGTAATCGGCGTCACGACGCACCCGCTCGACCACGAACAGCGTTCCGGTGACCCGCACATTCATCGCCGCGCCGCGCACGATGACATCCGCGTAGCCGCCCTTGTTGCCGAGGCTGACCTCGATGGCGCCGCGATCCAGGGCGATGATCAGGTGCTTGGCTCCGCCCTGATCCTCGACCGCGAGGGAGAACGCGGCATTGGCGCCCAGGGTGATCACGCTCTTGGGGGCGGTCAGCAGGACCACGCGTGCGGGCTGCGTGCCGGAGTCGGCCACCAGCACCCCGTCGGCGATCATCATGCCGGGATGCGCACCGACGCCATTGACGGTGCCGGTTCCCACCTGCCAGGTCGCCAGTTCCTGCGCCGAGAGCAGCGACGCGAAGGCGAGGATGGCGGCGACGAATGCCGTGCGCCGCGCCAGGAGCGGAAGGACAGCGATGGTCATGGGGTGATCCTTGTGCTGCTTACCAGGTGGCCAGGAGGCGGACACCCTCCTGGAAGCGACGATAGCTGCGACCGTCGATGTTGGAATCGCGGAATGTATAGATGCCATACAGGCCGACCGACAGCGACGAGCTCAGCCAGCGGTCGATCGAGGCATCAGCCGACCAGATGGTCTGATGCTCAGTGTCCAGGCCGGGATAGGCATCCTCGTAATGGCGGAATTCGATCTGGGAGCCGGCCGCGACATCGAGCGGACCGCCGACCAGCCAGGGGTTGTCGAAGCGGTCCTTCACCGCCAGCCCAGGGGTGACCGAGCGGTAGGAGGAGCTGCCCACGTTGGCGGCATAGTCTCCGGCTCCCAGCGACACTTCCACGCGCTTGCGCCCCGAGCCCGGCTCGAACAGCCACCAATGCCGCAGCAGCACGTCATAGAGCGCTCCCGAGTCGGGCTGGTCATGATCGTAGTGCACCGGCTGGCAATCGATGATCAGGCTCTCGACATTGCGGCGGTCTGAATCGATGCGGGTCGCGGTCACGCTGACGCGTGCGACCGACGCCACGGCGGCATCGCCGATGTAGAGCTTGTTGTAGCCCAGCACCATGCCCGGGTCGAAGAGATCGAGATGGTACTGCCCCACCACCGCAGCGCCGGCGCGCAGGTAGTCGGCGTCGTGGATGCTCGGATAGTCGTCGTAGCGCACATCACCGACGACATTGACGATCGCCTTCGCCTGCTGGACCGCGTGGTAGGTCGCGCGGATGTCGCCGCCGAGGTCGAGGCTGTGATCCCGGGTGGCGTTGGGGTTGGAGTTGTCCTGGTAGAGCACGTTGCTGTCGGCGCCGGCATCGAGCTCGAGGGTGACGGTGAAGGGCCGGGGCGGCGGGGCGGAGGCGGCGGCCCCGGCGGCTCCGGCCGCCTGGCCGCGCGACCCGGATGCGGTCGGTGCCGGCACGGTGGTCGGCGCGCCGCTCGAGGGCGCCGGCGGGGTGGGCGTTGGGCTCGGCGTGATGGATGGCGGATTGGTTCCGCTGGAGCTCGGGGTCGGCGGAGCAGCCGGGGTGGGGACGGTCGTCCCGGCCGCGGGCTTGGGAACGGGTGACGGGGCGGGCTGGTCTTCTGCAACCGCAGCGCAGACGATCAACAGCAGGGGCAGGGCTCTCATCCAGGACTCCGGCTTTGCCGATTAGGGAAGGTCGACGAGGATGCGGAAGCCGATCGAGGCTCCCACGTAGTTGGGCGGGACGGATTCACTCGCACTGGTGCGGAACTGCTCGGGCCGGTCATCGCTCCAGCTGCCTCCGGCGATCAGTCCATGCTGGATGCCGGCCGACTCGCCGGTATTGCCGAGCCATTCGCGCACATTGCCGGCGAGATCCAGGTGGCCGAACGGCCCGACATCGCTGGTCGCGGAGCCGATCTTCATCGCGCTGTCGCGCGCCGTGCCCTTCTGCCCCGGCACGAAGGCGGTGACGGCAAGCGAGACATCGAACTCATCGCCCCAGGGGTAGACGCGGCGCTCATCGCCTCCGGTGGCGGCGAACTGCCATTCCGCCTGGCTCGGCAGACGCACCCGCAGACCGGTCTTCGTGCTCAGCCAGGCGCAGTAGGCCGTGGCATCGTCGCGGCTGATGCCGGTCACCGGCAAGCCGGTGTAGGCCTTTGGCATATCCAGGGTATCGAGCTCGGAATTCTTGTCGCCATGCGCAGTCGCCTGCCAGTACTCCGGACCGGCGGGAGCGCCTCGCGGCACGAACGACAGCGGGGTCGTGCCCTTGGCATCCAGCATGGAGGTGCGCCAGGCCGCCTGCACGGCGGCGAACTGGGCCTTGTCGTGGATGAACTGGTCGTAGAGATCCTGGGTGATCTCGTATTGGCCGAGCAGGAATGCCTTGGTCGCGGGACCGGCGGGAACATAGCGCAGCGGAATGCCGGGGATGCTCGGCAGGGCACCCGGCCAGGCGATGGTGAGCGGATGGCTGGCGGAGATCTGCGCGCTGATCAGCACATCGCCGGCGCTCAGCTGGTAGCGGCCGCCGGGCAGTATCCGCGGTGGGCAGGGCAGGGTGATGGTCGCCGGTTCGCTGACCGCGACCAGGCGCAGATCGGGGCCCTGGTCCACCGTGCGCAGGCTGATGACCGTGCCGGCCGGGCCGCTGATGGTCAGCGTGCCCTTGTCGGTGAACAGGCTGGCGTATTTGCCGTCATCGTAGCGGCGCAGCAGGTTGGCGAAGGCCGCGCTGGCGGTCAGGTCATGGCGGGCGCGCGCGTCGGTGAGGCGCTCCTGGTAGAGCTCGGCGAGTACGCTGCGCGCCGCGGCGGCCTGGGGATCGCTGGGCTGTTCAGCGAGCAGGGCCAGGACGTTCTGGGCCGCCGCCTCGGCGAGCGACCAGTGCTCCGAGCTGGCATCCTGGGCGGCGTGCAGATCGCGATGCGCCTGCCACAGCGGCGCCTGCCTGTCCGGCGTCTGCCCACCGAGCTCGATCTTGAGCCGGTCGAGGGTGGCGCTGGCGGTGGCGAGATGGGCGGTTTCGGCATGCAGCTTGTCCAACTCGGTGCGCGCCGCGGCCAGCTGGGTGGAGGCCTTGGCGCGGGCATCGGCCAGCTGGGCCGCATGCGCCGCCAGGCGCTGCGCCTCGCGGATCTCATCACGCGCCTTCTGCGCCTCGAGGTCGCCCGGGACATAGCCGATGGCCTGGGCGATCAGTTCGGCCGCGTGCGGCAGATTGCCGGCCGTCAGCGCCTGGCGCGCCTGCTGGGTGGCCTCGAGGCATTTGCGCTGCTGCTCGGCCGCGGTGCGCGCCACGGTGTCGATACGCTCCTGCTCGAGGATCTGCAGGCGCACCTGGTCGGCCGCCGGATCGCCAGGGACGAAGCCGAGCGCCTGATGGATGGCAGCCTTGGCCTCCTCGAACTTCTTCGCCGCCAGCGCGGCGGTCGCCGCGGCGGTCGCCGCGGCGGTCGCCGCCTGGCTCTTTGCCTTCGCATCGGCGAGCCGGCGAGCCTCCTGGTCGAGGCGGTCGGCCTCGAGGATCTGCAGCTTCAGCTGCTCAAAACCGGCCTCGCCGGGGACGAAGCCGAGCGCCTGGCTGATCGCCGCCTTGGCATCCTCGAAACGCTTGGCGGCCAGCGCTTCGCTGGCCTTGGTCGCGGCGAGCTTGCCCTGGCGCGCGGCCTCGATGACCTTGCGCGCCTCGGCGGCCTGGGCGCGCAGCAGCGCGCTCGCCTTGACCTGGTCGTCGATGCCGCTGATGGACTTGCCGGTGGCCAGGGACTGCTTGTAGGCATCGGTCGCCTGCGTCAGCAGGCCATCGATGCGCGCATCGCCCAGCTCGAGCTTGGCCGCCTGGGCGAGGATCTGGTCGCCACGCGCCTTGAGCGCCCCCGCCTCGGCCTCGAGCTTGCGCTGGTGCTCATTGGCGAGCATGCGATTGACGTCCGCGAGCGCCTCGGCGACCGCCTGGTTCTCGGGCGCCAGGCGGGAGGCGGCGACCAGCCGCTCGCGCGCCTCGTCGAGCTTGTCGGCGGCCTTGAGCGGGATGCTCTCCTCCAGAAGGCTCGCCGCCTTGGCGATGCCGGCCTGGCGCTTGAGCTCGGCCTCGTGCGCCGCAGTGGCCGAGTCCAGGCGCAGCTCGATCTGATTCTGGTACTTGCCGACATCTGCGCGGCTGGAGTCGAGGTTATAGGCTGAGCCCAGAGCCTCGGCCGCCTTCTGCAATGCCGGGATCTCCTCCGCACCGCTCGCGTGGTCGGCGAGCGCATGCGCCGATGCCACGAATGCCTCGATCCGCTGGTCGGTATGGCGGCGGTCCAGCACCTGCATGGTCACGGCCGTCCCGGCCACCAGCACCACCATGGCCGCACCCACCTGCACCTGGCGGCGGTGCTGGGCGTACCAGCGCCCGAGGCGCTCGAGGAAGTTGCGCTTGCGCGCGTTGACCGCCTGGCCGCTGAGGTAGCGGCGCAGATCGGCAGCGAACTCGGCGCAGCTCGGGTAGCGGCGCTCGCGGGTGAGCGCCATGGCCCGGTGGACGATCGCGGCGAGATCGGGGTTGACCCCCGGCAGGGCGGTCTCGAGCGGGATGAAGTTGCCATTGACGATCTTGACGATCATGTCGGACAGGCCGCCGGAATCGAGGCAGCGCTTGGTCGACAGCAGCTCATAGAGCGTGGCGCCGAGGGCGTAGATGTCCGAACGCCCGTCGATCTGGTCGAGCTTGCCTTCGGCCTGCTCCGGGGGCATGTAGAAGATCGTGCCCATCGCCGACCCTTCCATGGTCTGCGACAGGCTCTGCTTCTCGCGCACCGAGGCGACCTGCTTCACCAGTTCGCTCTTCGGATCGGCGTTGCTGAGCACCTTGGCGATGCCCCAGTCGACCACCAGCACCTCGCCGTGCGCGCCGATCATCACGTTGTCCGGCTTGATGTCGCGGTGCACCACCCCCCGGCTGTGCGCAAAGCCGACGCCGTCGAGGATCTTGAGGAAGGTGAGGATCTTCTCCTCCTCGGTCCAGCGCGCCAGCGCCGCCGCATCGCCTGCCTTCAGCGCCTTGACCACGCCACCGACGCTCTGGCCCTCGATCAGCTTCATGGTGAAGTAGAGCGTGCCGTCGTCCATCACCCCGAGATCGTGGATCGGCACGATGTTGGGATGCTCCAACTGGGCGGTGACCTGGGCTTCCGCCAGGAAGCGCTCGACCGCCTCGGGGTTCTGCGCGAACTTGCCATGGATGACCTTCATCGCCGCACCGCGGCGGAAATCATGGTCTTCGATGGCGAGCACCGCGCCCATGCCGCCAGCCGCGAGCGGCTTGGTGATAGCATAGCGGCCTTCGGTGCCCTGCTCGGCGATCAGCTTCTGAATGCCGGGCGGCAGCGAATCGCCGCGGGCATGCCGCGTCGTCGCCATCTCGGACAGCACCGAGCTGCGCGACAGCTGGAGCTTCTCGTCCAGCTGGCGGGCCTCGGCAGGCAGATTCAGATTGATGCGCGTGCGTCCGGTACGTGTCAGCGATTGGGTCTGCGGCGCGAAGGAACCCGTCTGTCCGGAATGCGATATGGCGGTCTGCGCATCGGGTCCGGTACCGCCCGTCAACATGGTCGATTCACGACCCGTCACCGTCGGCTGGGTGGCGACGAGCTGATTGCTGCGCGGCACCGCGGTGATGACGGTCGCCTCCTGACCGGTGATCGGTGCCGGTGGCGCTGGCATGGTGGCCACGGTCGCCGGCAGGGTCGCGGCTGCGTGGCGCGCGAAATCCTGGGCGATGGTCGGAGCGGAGCCGGCGCCGAATTCCGCGACCGGGAGCGTCGCTTGCGGATCAGGCGTCGCAGGCGCGGCACCGGGCAGCTGCACGGTCTTGGCACCATCCCACCCGGCCGCCGGGACGGTCTGGGAGCGGTCTTCCGCATCCGGGGTCTTGGACGGCGCGGACTTCAGCGGCGGTTCGTCGGTCATCGTCTGCCTGGCGGTTCGTCGGTCATCGTCTGCCTAAGAGCTACAGCTGGGTACGAACGTACCAGGTGAACATGGTCAGCGGATCCCAAAGCCATGCGCCGACTTCCTTGCGCAGACGTGCCCGCGCGATTGCCATGTCCACCCGCAGTGCAGACACGCTGAGAGGAGGGCAGATAATTCCCCCCTTCACTCATCCGGCAAGCACGAAGTGACCGCTGACGAGTCTCCTTCGGACCAGCCAGGCAGGACTATGAGGAGGCGCATAAAAGAGGAAATGACGCGACAGTAAACCGTAATGCATGCGCTCAGTGCATGAATGGAGGTCTAATCGATCATTTTACGGAGGAATGCTTGACAGCGGAAGGCCGACCTTATGGTGCGCGCGCCGCTCCAAACACCATGCCGACCAACGCAGCATTTTCGAATCCGCGCCCTGCGGTCGCTAGGAGCGGTGCCGGCTCCCGCATGCGTGCGACTGACCGGGCGCTGGGACCTGGCACCCACCTCCGACCGGTGCAGCCATCGCTGACCGGGCGGCGCGCTTCCCCCGCCAACCAGCGCGTGCGCGCGCTCATCGAGGAGCCGATCCGTGCCTGAACCGGGATCCACGCCGACCAGCGCCCCCGCCAGCGACGCGCCTGCCGAGACCGCCGCGCCGGGCGCGACCACTCCGGCACCGGCCCACCACCCCGAAGCCGATCCGCAGTCGGTGTTCAACTTCGAGGAAGTGCGCAAATCGCACAGCCAGTCCTATCCCGCGATCGAATGGGTTCATGGCCACCCCCTGCTGATCCTCGACCTCGCCACCTACGCGCGCCTCAACTACGACCATATCGAGCATAAGCCGGGCTATGCCTCGGCCGAACCCGACCTCGACACCATGGTGTGGGCCAACGCCACCGCCGCCGGCGCCCACTACCACGGCCCGCCCGCCGCCGAGCTCGCCAAGTCGATGGTGGTGGCGCGCGATGAGAGCCTGATCGGCAGCCTGCCGCGCGCGCTCTCCTTCTTCGACCAGCAGACCTTCTGGAGCACCATCGCGCTGACCCTCGCCGCGCTGCTGCTGCTGGTCTTCGCCCGCCGCAAGCCGACCCAGTACCAGCCGGCCAACCGCATCCAGCATATGCTCGAGGCCACCGTGCTGTTCGTGCGCGACGAGATCGTGCGCCCGAACATCAAGCACCATCCGGATGCCTGGACGCCGTTCTTCGCCAGCCTGTTCCTCGCCCTGCTCGCCTGCAACCTGTTCGGCCTGATCCCGATCTTCGCCACCGCCACCGGCAACATCTTCGTCACCGCCGCCTTCGCGCTGTCGATCATGGGCCTGATGTTCTACATGGGCATCCGCGAGAACGGCCTGTTCGCCTTCTGGGTCAAGCTGGTGCCGTTACCGTGGTCATGGAATCCGCTGATGATCCTGCTCTGGCTCTTCCTCTTCGTGATGGAGATCTCACAGCTCTTCATCCGCCCGGTGGCGCTGGCGCTGCGCTTGTTCGCCAACATGTTCGCCGGCCATACCGTGATCCTGGTGTTCGCCAGCCTCGGCTTCGTCATCCATGCCACCGACCCGACCTCGTACATGGAAACCGCTTCGCTCGGCGCCTTCGGCTGGCTGATGACCGTCGCGCTCTACGCCCTCGAGCTCCTGGTCGCGCTGCTGCAGGCCTACGTCTTCGTCCTCCTCAGCGCGGTCTTCATCGGGTTGTGCGCGCATCCTGACCACTGACCCCCCTCTTTCCCCCTCTCTCCCCCTCCCTCATCCAAGGAGCCAACCATGGCCGACCTCCTGACCCTCGTCCAGACCATCAGCTCAGCCCTGCCCGCCGCCGATGCGGTGCTCGATGCCGCCAAGGAGGCCGCGCGCGGCTCGGTGGCGATCGGCAAGGGCGTGGCCTATGGCGCCGCCGGCGGCGGCGCCGGCATCGGCATCGGACTGGTGGTGGCCGCGATGATCAATGGCATGGCGCGCCAGCCCGAGCAGACCAGCAACCTGCGCACCATGATGTTCATCGGCATCGCCTTCGTCGAGTTGGTCTTCCTCTTCGGCATCGTGCTCGTCTACACCCTGAACTGAGCTCCGCCTTCCACCCGCCCCGACCTTCGCGGGGCGTGCCCAACCGCCGTCAGGACCGACCATGAACGAGTTCTTCAGCGACAACATCGTGCATTTCTGGTGGTCCGTCTCGGCCTTCGTGGTCTTCGTGCTGATCCTGCTCAAGCTCGGGGTCAAGCAGATCCTGGCCGCGGTCGACGCCCGCGAGGAGAAGATCGCGCGCGAGCTCAAGGAATCCGAAGCCGCCTACACCAAGGCCAAGCACGTGCGTTCCGAACTCGAGGCGCGCATGCGCGGCGCCGAGGCGGAGATCGCCAAGCTGATGGGCGAGGCACGGCGCGAGGCGGAGGAGCACAAGGTGCGCATGACCGAGCAGGGCAGGGTCGAGATCGAGGCGGCGCGCAACCGCGCCCTGCGCGACATCGAGACCGCGCGCAACACCGCCCTGGTCACCCTGCGCCGGGAGATCGCCGAGATCTCGCTGCTGGTCGCCGAGAAGGTGGTGCACCAGCATCTCGATGGCGCCAAGCATGAGGAGCTGGTCTCGTCGGCGATCAGCGCCTACGAGAGCTCGGCCGGGAAGGCGGGCTAGGACATGGGCGCCGCCACCGTCGCGGGAGTCTACGCGGAGGCGCTGCTCGAGCTCGCCGACGAGCGCGGCAAGCGCACCGCGGTGGTCGAGTCGTGCCGCACCCTCATCGACGCCCTCGACCTCGATGCCATCAGCCAGCTCGACAACCCGCGCCTCGGCAAGGAACGCGCCCTGCAGGCGCTTAAGGCCGCGCTCAGTGGCCAGCTCGAGGCCGAGGTGCTCGACCTCCTGCTCCTGCTGGTCGAGCGCAACCGCCTCGCCGATGCGCCGCAGATCGCCCGCGAGGCGGTACGCATCGCCGAGGCCGAGGTCGGGCTGGTGCGCGTCCAGGTCGCCACCGCGGCCCCGCTCCGCGATGCCGGCAGCCTGGGCCTGACCGCCAGCCTCAAGCGCATCTTCGGGCCCGGCACGCTGATCACCTCGAGCTGCGACCCGGCGCTGATCGGCGGCCTCACCGTGCGCAACGGCGACCTCCTGGTCGACGGCAGCGTGCGGCGCCAGCTCGACGAGATCAAGAACCGCATCCTGACCATTCCGCTCACCGACCGCCTGTGGGATCTGTGAGCGCCATGCCGGCCGCTCCGGCCAACGCCCTGCCCGTCCCTTTCGTGAAGGAGTATTCGTGAAGATCCGTGCCGATGAAATGACCTCGTTGATCAAGGAGCAGCTCAAGAGCTACGGCGCCAACGTGGTGGTCGATGAGGTCGGGACGGTCGTGCAGGTGGGCGATGGCATCGCCCGCATCACCGGCCTGCGCGGCTGCATGGCAGGCGAGATGATCGCCTTCGACAACGGCTCCTACGGCCTCGCGCTTAACCTCGAGGAAGGGGTGATCGGCGCGGTGGTGATGGGCGAGTACACCTCGCTCAAGGAGGGCGGTCTGGCCAAGCGCACCAGGCGCGTGCTCGACGTGCCGGTCGGCCAGGCGCTGCTCGGCCGCGTCGTCGACCCGCTCGGCCGTCCGATCGACGGCAAGGGCCCGATCGCCAGCCAGGCTACGCGCAGGGTCGAATCGCCGGCGCCCGGCCTGGCCGACCGCAAGAGCGTGCATGAGCCGCTGCAGACCGGATTGAAGTGCATCGATGCCATGATCCCGGTCGGACGTGGCCAGCGCGAGCTCATCATCGGCGACCGCAAGGTCGGCAAGACCGCGATCTGCATCGACACCATCATCAACCAGAAGGGCAAGGGCGTGGTGTGCGTCTACGTCGCCATCGGCCAGAAGGAGTCGACGGTCGCGAGCATCGTCAAGCAGCTCGAGGAGACTGGGGCGATGGCCTTCACCATCGTGGTGAGCGCCGCCGCCTCGCAGCCGGCGCCGCTGCAGTACCTCGCGCCCTATGCGGGGGCGGCGATGGCCGAGTATTTCATGTACAACACCTGGGAGCAGGAGAATGGCCAGCCGCGGCTGGTCGACGGCAAGTTCGTGCCCAAGGCGGTGGCCGAGGGCGGTCGCGGCATCGCCACCTTCTGCGCCTATGATGACCTCTCCAAGCAGGCCGCCGCCTACCGCGAGATGTCGCTCCTGCTGCGCCGCCCGCCCGGCCGCGAAGCCTATCCCGGCGACGTCTTCTATCTGCACTCGCGCCTGCTCGAGCGCGCGGCCAAGCTCAGCGACAAGCTCGGCGGCGGTTCGCTCACCGCCTTCCCGGTGATCGAGACCCAGGAGGGCGAGGTCTCGGCCTACATCCCCACCAACGTGATCTCGATCACCGACGGCCAGATCTACCTGCAGCCCGACCTCTTCAACGCCGGCCAGCGTCCGGCGGTCGATGTCGGCATCTCGGTGTCGCGCGTCGGCGGCGCGGCGCAGATCAAGGCGATGAAGAAGGTCGCCGGCACGCTCAGGCTCGACCTCGCCGCCTACCGCGAACTCGAAGCCTTCGCCCAGCTCGGCACCGAGCTCGATCCGGCGACCCAGAAGCAGCTCGATCGCGGCGCGCGCATGGTCGAACTGCTCAAGCAGGGCCAGGCCCAGCCGATGAACGTCGAGGACCAGGTGCTGATGATCAAGGGCGCCGGCGAGGGCCTCTTCGACGACATCCCGGTGGCGCTGGTCGGCACCTTCGAGAAGGAGTTCCTGGTCTTCCTCGGCGGCGAGTACGCGTCGGTCGGCAAGGAGATCGCCGAGAAGAAGGCCATCGGCGAGGACAGCGAGAAGCGCTTCAAGGAGGCCGGCAAGCGCTTCAAGGACGGCTTCAAGATCAAGCACAAGCTCAACTAGCGCACCCCGCAGCCCGCCCACCACGCACACCCGGCATACCCAGCCATGGCCAACCTCCGAGACATCCGCAAGCGGCGCAAGGGCGCCCAGAACACGCGCAAGATCACCCGCACCATGGAGCTGGTGGCCTCGGCGAAGCTCAAGAAGGCGCAGGATGCCGCGGCCGCCTCCCGCCCCTACGCCGAGGGGCTGCGCGAGCTGGTGGCGACCATCAGCGCCGCCGGCGGCGGCGGCACCAAGCATCCGCTGATGGAGAAGCGCCCGGTGAACTGGGTGACCATCCTGGTCGCCACCGCCGACCGCGGGTTGGCGGGCGCCTTCAACGCCAACCTGGTAGCGTTGGCCGTGCGCCGCGCCAAGGAGCACGAGGCCAAGGGCCGCCAGGTGAACTTCATCGCCCTGGGCAAGAAGGCCAATGCGATGCTCAGCTTCCTCGGCCGCACCCCGACCGCCACCTACACCGGGGTGGTCGGCAAGACCACCTTCGCGCGCGCCGAGGAGATCGCCGTCGAGGCGATGAAGGCGTACAATGCCAGCGAGGCAGACCTCGTCGAGGTGGTCTACGCGCGTTTCATCAGCGCCGCCCGCCAGGTCCCCGACTCCTACGTCATGCTTCCCGCCGGCGGCCAGCCGGAGGAAGGCGAGGGCACCGCCAATGGCGCTGCCGAGGCGAAACCGCGCGCCTATTTCATCTACGAGCCCGAGCCTGCGGAGCTGCTGGCGACGCTCATCCCGCGCACGGTGAAGATCGCCCTGTTCTCGGCCCTGCTCCAGACCACCGCCGGCGAGCACGCCGCACGCCGGGTGGCGATGAAGAACGCCACCGACGCCGCGGCCGACATGGTCAAGAGCCTGTCGAGCGCCTACAACCGCGGCCGCCAGGGCAAGATCACGCAAGAGATCGCCGAGATCGTCGGCGCCGTCGAGGCCATGGCCTGACCAGGGCCCCGCCACCTTCCCCTTCCTGAACCCGAGTTCCCCAAGGCACACCGACAATGAGCACCGCCCCCAACACCGGCACCGTCGTCCAGGTCATCGGTTCGACCCTCGACGCAGAGTTCGCGATCCTGCCGGCGATCTACAATGCCATAGAGATGCAGATCACCGACCCGAGCAGCGGGGCTCAGAGCAAGCTGGTCGCCGAGGTGCAGCAGCACCTCGGGCGCAATCGCGTGCGCGCGGTGGCGATGTCGACAACCGACGGCCTCACCCGCGGCACCGCGGTCACCGATAGCGGGGCGCCGATCAGCATACCGGTGGGCCCCGAGACCCTCGGGCGCATCTTCAACGTGCTCGGCGACACGGTGGACAACGGACCGCAGGTATCGGCGACCTGCGAGCGCCGGCCGATCCATGCAAAGGCCCCGGCCTTCTCCGAGCTCAACCCCGAGACCGAGCTGTTCGTCACCGGGATTAAGGTCGTCGACCTGCTCGCGCCCTACGTCAAGGGCGGCAAGATCGGCCTGTTCGGCGGCGCCGGGGTGGGCAAGACGGTCATCCTGATGGAGCTGATCAACAATGTCGCCAAGCACCACGGCGGCTTCTCGGTGTTCGCCGGGGTGGGCGAACGCACGCGCGAAGGCAACGACCTGTGGAACGAGATGATCGAATCGGGGGTGCTCAAGGTCGAGAAGGATGAGCATGGCCATCCGAAGTGGGACGCCAACGGCCATCCCATGGTGATCGCGGGCGAGAGCCGCTGCACCCTGTGCTACGGGCAAATGAACGAGCCACCGGGCGCGCGCTTGCGCGTCGCGCTCTCGGCCCTCACCCAGGCCGAATACCTGCGCGACCAGTCGGGCAAGGACGTGCTGCTGTTCATCGACAACATCTTCCGCTTCACCCAGGCCGGCTCCGAGGTCTCGGCCCTGCTCGGCCGCCTGCCCAGCGCGGTGGGCTACCAGCCCACCCTGGCCACCGAGATGGGCCAGCTGCAGGAGCGCATCACCTCGACGCGCAAAGGCTCGATCACCTCGATCCAGGCGGTGTACGTGCCCGCCGACGACTACACCGACCCCGCCCCGGCCAACACCTTCGCCCACCTCGATGCCACCACCAATCTGGCGCGCTCGATCGCCGAGAAGGGCATCTTCCCCGCCGTCGATCCGCTCGCCTCGACCTCGCGCATCCTCCAGCCGCACATCGTCGGCGAGCGCCACTACAAGGTCGCGCGCGGGGTGCAGAAGGTGCTCCAGCGCTACAAGGACCTCCAGGACATCATCGCCATCCTCGGCGTCGACGAGCTCTCCGACGAGGACAAGCGCCTGGTCGCACGCGCCCGCCGCCTCGAGCGCTTCATGTCCCAGCCCTTCCACGTCGCCGAGCAGTTCACCGGCATGAAGGGCATCTACATGAAGCTCGAGGATTCGATCCGCAGCTTCGAGGCCATCCTCACCGGCGATTACGACACCCTCCCGGAATCGGCATTCATGTACGTCGGCTCGATCGAGGAGGTCAAGGAGAAGGCGGAGAAGCTCAAAGCGAAATGACCAGCCGCCGCGCGCTCGCCGCCGCGCGCCCGACCACCACCGCCGGACACCACGACCGATGCCCCTCACCGTCCACATCATCACCCCCGAGAAGGCCCTGCCGGTCCTGCAGGCCTGGCACGTGACCATCCCCGGCACCGAGGGCGAGGCCGGCATCCGCACCGATCACGCCCCCTACGTGACCCTGCTGCGCAACGGCCGGGTGTTCGTCAGGTGCGAGCACCTGCCCGACGCCGTATATGCGGTGCGCGGCGGGGTGGCCCAGGTCTACCACAACGTGGTGCGCATCCTCACCGAAGCGCTCACCGACCCCGGCATGATCACCGAGACCGACCTGCTGACCCGCCTGCGCATCATCCTCGACACCCCCTACGCGGATCGCATCGACCAGATCAAGGCCAAGGCCGAGGCCGACTGGATCGTCACCCAGCTCACCGTCGCGGGCAAGGACGTGCCCGACATCAGCAAGCTCGACGTATAGCCTGGTTGGGGCAGGGACGGTACCGACGCGCCGCCCGGCGCACGGATCATCAGCTCCCGCATGGCCGCATACGGCTCCGGCCTTGGGGCGAGCCGAGGAAGCGGCCCCAGGGTACGGGCTGGACCAGGCACAGACGGGGAATCCCCCCAGCGCCGAGGGCGCTCAAGCGAGCCCAGGTCAAGCGCGCACTGGCTCGGGCGACTGACCATCGGCACGACTTGATCGGCGTGTACTCAGAGCTGCCGCCGCCCCTGCTGGCCGCGACAGCACGGTGGTCGACATAACCGCGAACCACCGCTGTGGACCAAGCACCAGTGTTCAGGAGCGGGTCATGCCACCCTGGCTCCGCTGCGTGCGCTTGACCGAACTGTTTTCCGCAGCGGTTGGTATAAGCGAGTGGGCACGGCGTGGCCGATGGTCAATGCCGTGGGGACCGGCATCGATCTCGACCTGACCATGCTGCACGTCAGCGCTTGCATCTTCGAGCGCCTGAACGCGATGATCACCGTCGCTGCCACGTGGCCGCGCCACGAGGTGGCCGACGCCCATGGCAACTCCATCGGGGAGCTGGCCACGCCCGAGCTGGTCACCGATGCCATCAGCGCCATGCGCTGGTTCCCGGCGGGTGGCGCGGCGCAGTTCCATTGCGGTACGCGCCACTACGCCCTCACCTCCGAGGTCGTCCATGCGGTGGACGATCCTAGCTTCGGCCCCCTGGCGGGATCCGGATGCCCCGCTGCCAACAGTCGCGCCACCAGCTCCGGCGCCGCATCTACCGGCCCCTCCCCATCCGCCTGCGCCAGCCGCTACCGGCGCCTCATCATTCTGAGCCCGCCGCGCCGGCTCGCGACCCGCCCGCATCCAGCGTGCGCGCCGGGACCGGCCAGGGCACCACGCCGAAGGCCGGTGGACCTGCCAGGCGCCGCCATGCTCACAGCGCGACCGCGCTGAGCGGTCAGGGTGAGCGGCTGCGCACCGCTGAGCGGAGCGGATCCTGCTTCAGGGCGCGAGGGTCTCGATGGTCTTGCCCATGACCTTGGCGAGATTGCCGAGCATCGCCGCCCCGGTGTTCTGCCAGGGGCCGCCCGAGGTGCTGCCGAGCTTGAGGTAGCAGCTGCGCTCGACCCCGGGATAGGCGCTGTCGAGATGGATCCAGCGGCCATCGACATAGGCGCTGTTCCAGGCATGCCCGACCCAGCCGCCGAAGGAATCGGCGTAGACCAGGCCGCACTCGACGCGCGCCGGGATGCCGGCGATGCGCAGCGCGGCGCACAGCAGGTTGGCATGCTCGGTGCAGTCTCCGCGCCGCTCGCGGAAGGCCTCGAGCGCGGTGGCGTCGCCCATCGAGAGGTCCTTGTGGACGATGTAGGCGCGCACCGCCAGGCGCAGGTTCTCGGCCAGCTCGGCACTGCTGCCGCGATGCGCGGCGGCGATGCCTTCGACCCAGGCGCGCATCTCCGGGTCGTCGATCTCGAGCTGCGGCTCGGCACGCAGGAAGACGGTTGGATCGGCGAGGGTGCTGGGCGCGGTCTGTGAGGTCACCGTCACCTCTGCACCCTGCTGGGTCTGGAACTCGTCGAGCGCGACGCTCGCGTTCGCGGGCAGGCGGTAGCGGTTGCGTGGCCCGGCGGTGGGCGCCGGGCCGGCGGCGGTCACCAGTCCGGTGGGTGCGAGTTCGGCGCCTTCGAGCGGCACCGGGCCCTTGCTCTGGCGCACCGCAATGCTGATGAAGCCGAGCGCCATGGTCATGCCCACCATGTCGCCCTTGGGGGTGAGGGTCATGGTGGTGGGCACCGGCATGAGGTCCATCACCACATCGAAGACCTCGTCGCCATTGGCGAGGGCGTGGTTGAAGGTGGCGGTGGTCTGGACGATGCGCACCTGGTTGGAGAGCATCGCGAGACCAGCGAAATGCTCCTGGTCGCCCGGCTTCCAGCTGCGTTTGGCGAGCAGATCCTGGCTCGCCTGCTGGCCGAGCAGCTTGGCCCCGGGCGGGATGGGCAGGCGCACCTCATCGGCGAGGCCGAGGTGGTGCACGGTGGCGACCACCTCTCCAGCGACGATCCGCCCGGTGGCGCTGACCGATTGCTCGTTCTCGCGATGATCGAGCTGGAAGCTCGCGACCATGCCGGCGGCGTCCTCCTCGATGCGCTGCAGATCCTCGACCTCGAAGCGGATGGAGGTGCCAGCGAGGGAACGGTTGATCACCACCTTGGTGTCCATGCTGTCGCGGCGCAGACCGCCGGGATGGCGGCTCACCGCCGCATGGATGCTCATCGCCGGCTGGCCGTTGAGGTCGCCGATGTACCACTGCTCGAGCTCGAGCACATCGCCGCTCTCGGCCGCCGCGCCGGCAAGCGCAGTGCAGGCGATGAGCGCCAGCAGGGTGCCGGCGACGGCGCTGAGCGGGCGACGGCGACGGTGGGCGGAATGGCTAGACCGGCGTGCGGGGCTCATGGTTGCCGCGATGATGGTGCACCCACCCCGGCAATGCCAGCGCCATCCGGAGGACTCGCGGCGCGCCCCGCCGGCGGGCGGCCGGCGGCCGGCGCTCACAGCGTCCAGCTGACGCGCTTCTCGAAGACCGGGTCGCCACCCGCCCGGATCGCATCCATCGCCTGGTTGGTCAGGGCATCGACGCGCTCGTTGCCGGGGTTGCCGGCGTGGCCGCGCACCCATTGCCAGCTCACCTGGAAGCGGGCGCCGAGGGCATCGAGGTCCTTGAGCAGATCGATGTTCTTGAGCGCCCCCTCCTTGCGCCTCCAGCCACGCGCCTTCCAGGACGGGATCCATTCGGAAGCGGCCTTGACGACATACTGCGAGTCGCTGTGCAGCAGCACCTTGAGGCCGTCCTTGCGCAGCGAACGCAGGGCCATGATCGCCCCCATCAGCTCCATGCGGTTGTTGGTGGTGTCGCGTTCGCCGCCGCAGCGCTCGAGCGCCGAACCGGTGGCGGGATTGATGGCCAAGAACGCCCAGCCGCCGGGGCCCGGGTTGCCCCGGCAGCCGCCGTCGGTGTAGATCACCACATCATGGGTGCGTAGCGCTGGCGGTCGAGGCGCAGTCATGGATCGTCCCGCTGGCGTGGTCCATCCTGCCTGTGCATGCTGCCATCATGGCCGAGTGCCGAGGACAGGTCAACGAGACGGAGAGCTGCCAGCCTCATCAGCGTCCACGACGCGGGGCCGCAGGCTCGGCGAGCGTGTCGACCGATGGGGATTCGTCGCGGTAGAGCGCGCGAAAGCGCTCGCAGAAGGCAGTGATGCGTCCGCTGCGGATGGCCGAGCGCAAACGGGCCATCAGCCGCCGGTAGTAGGCGAGATTATGGATGCTGACCAGCTGGCCGCCCAGCACCTCGCCGCTCTTCAGCAGGTGGTGCAGGTAGCCGCGGCTGAGGCGTGACGCCTCGCTGCTGGTGTCCACGTCGATCGGCGCGGCATCGTGGATGAATTCCGCCCGGTTGAGCCGCAGAGGGCCCTGATCGCGGTAGGCGATGCCATGGCGGCCCATGCGCGTCGGCAGCACGCAATCGAACTGGTCGATGCCGCGCGCGACCGCCTCCACCAGATCCAGCGGGGTGCCGACACCCATCAGGTAACGCGGACGATCCGCCGGCATCTGCGGAGCGATCCAGTCGAGCACCGCCAGGCGGTCGGCGAAGCCCTCGCCGACCGCGAGGCCGCCGATGGCATAGCCGGGCAGCTGGTGGCGGACGGCATCGGCGAGCGCGGCTTCGCGCAGATCGCGGTGCATGCCGCCCTGGATGATGCCATAGAGCGCTTGGCTGCCTGCTCCACCGGGCATTCCCTCGCGTTCCTCCAGCCAGGCGGAGCGCGAACGCTCCAGCCAGGCCGAGGTGCGGCGGTTGCAGGCCTCGACCGCGCTGCGCGCGGCATCCGCGGCCGGGCATTCGTCGAAGGCCATGATGATGTCCGCCCCGATCAGGCGCTGCAGGCGGATGCTCTCCTCCGGGGTGAGCATCAGCGCGCTGCCATCGAGATGGCTGCGGAAGGCCACCCCGGCATCGGAGATGGTGCGATTGGCGCTCAGGCTGAAGACCTGGTAGCCGCCTGAATCGGTGAGCATCGGTCCGCGCCAGCCGGTGAAGGCGTGCAGGCCACCCAGCCCCCTGACGACATCCGCCCCTGGGCGCAGGGCGAGATGGTAGGTGTTGCCCAGCAACACCCCCTGGCCGAACGCTTCCGCCTGCTGGACAGTCACCCCCTTCAAACCGCCCAGGGTGGCGACCGCCATGAAGCATGGGGTCGGCACGCTGCCATGAGGTGTAGTCAGGACGCCGGCACGGGCCAGACCATCGCGGGCGACCAGGGTCCAGGATACCGGGGCGGTCATGGCCGGGTCATCCCCGGACGGATGGCGAACCGTGGTAATGCCTGCAGCAATCCGGTGCGCTCGGGCGTCGCGGCCTTCCTCACCACGACGGCCTGAGGATGGCGCGCGGGTAGAAGATCTCGAGGATGTGGGATGCCGACAGGCCCTGGCGGGCCATCTCCACCGCGCTGACCTGGCTCATGCCAACACCGTGCCCCCAGCCGAAGCAGGTGATCTGGTAGTCCTTGGTACGGCCATCGGGCGAATCGATCTTCTTCGGGCTGTCCAGCGTCCACAGGGTCGAGTGGATCAGTCCTGGCCCGATCATCATGCGGAAGATGTGCGACGGCAGCTCGATCGGATCGCCCTGGGTATGGCTGATCAGCACTGTCTCGACCCGGTTGGAACGGGGATCGCGACGTCCGACACGCAGATCCTTGATATAGCCCACCTGGGACAGGCGGGGATCGCTGGTGCGCTTGTAGAGCCGGGCAAGGGCGGCACGGATGTCTGCCGGCTTGACCACCCAGGTGGTCTGCCAGTGGGTCGAAGTGCAGCCCAGCGACTCGGCGCCGCTCTGGCAGTAGAGGTCCTTCTGCGCCGGCATGACATCGCTGGCGATCAGCTGGCCATTGGCATCACGGGCATCGGGGAACACCTCCTTGACGTCCTCCGAATAGCCACCGGAGCTGGCCGAGAACAGCGGTGCGAAGGGATAGCCGCCATGCGAGAGGTCGGTAACCGTAATGATGCCGCGGGTATCGATCACCGCGCGGGTCACCAGACCGGTGCCATTGCCGGTGCCACGGTAGTCCTGGTCGTCCTCGCCGTCGATGACATCGAAGGCCTGCCGCGCGGTGCGCGCCAGCCAGGCATGGGCATAGGCGTAGGAGCGGCTGGCGATCGCCTGCGCCTTGAGCGCCTCGAGCGGGTAGCTGGGCGACATCTCGACCGCCACGACGCCATCGACATAGGACTCGAGGGGGATGCAATTGACCGCCATCAGCTCCTTCGGGCTGGCCCACAGCAGTTCGATGCTGCCGCGGTAGCGCCGCCCCTGGAGGCTGAAGACCGCTTCGCCGTCAGCGGCTTCGAAGGCGGTCGGTTCGCGGTGCGCCGGACCAGCCTTGAGCTCGGCTGGGGTCTCGGCCAGGGAGATGGCCTGCGGCTGGATGCGCACGCGCGTCACCGGCCAGTGCGGTTCCTTTCCGCCGGTACCCCAATCCTTGCTCGACAGGACGATGCCGTCGGTGGCATCCGGCAGGGCGATGAGCTTGGAGCCGCTGCGCAGGGTGGTGCGGCGCTCGGGATTGTCGGGGTCATCCGGGGTCACCACATCCACGGTCTGCAGCACGGTGATCTCGACATTCTCGAAGGTGCGCACGGGTTCCGGCTGCATGTCCTTGCCGGGTATGGGCCCGGAGCGGTTCAGCAGCAGCACCCGCACACCGGGATCCTGGCCGGCTCCCAGCGGTATGCGGCGGGGGAATTGGAGCTCGGCATGTCCCTTGGAGAGGCCGACCACGAGATTGAACGCGAAGAAGCCGAGCAGGGCGAGGAGCAGCAGGGCTCGCAGCCAGCTGATGGCAAAATCGACGTTCATGGGCGGGACGGTAGCCGCTGAACGCGGCGAGGCTACTGGCAAGCTCGCCACCTTCTGACCCCTGCCCAATCACCGGCGCCTGCCGATTGCCTTGCACCGCCGTCCTTGGACCGTTGAGCGTGCGCATTACCTTCCTCGGAACCTCCTCCGGCGCTCCGACCCGTACCCGCAATGTGACCTCGCAGGTGATCACCCTGGAGAACGGTGCGCTGGTCATGCTCGACTGCGGCGAGGCGACCCAGCACCAGCTGATGCGGGCAGGCCTGCGGTCCAGCCGCATCGAACGCATCCTGCTGACCCATCTGCACGGCGACCACCTCTACGGCCTGCCCGGGCTTTTGGCCTGCATGACCATCCACGAGCGGCGCGATCCGGTCCAGTTGATCGGCCCGACAGGCATCAGGGAATTCGTCGCAACCGTGCTGCGCCTGTCCGAGACCGGGCTGTCCTTCCCGCTGGAGATCGTCGAGCTGAGCGGTGAACGCGTCCTCGAATCGTGCTCAGGGGTGGCGCTCTCGGCCCATCCCCTGGTCCACCGCGTCCCGTGCTTCGGCTTCAGCCTGGTCGAAGACCGACGGCCCGGACGATTCGACCCGGCCAAGGCCGCAGCGCTGCGCATCCCCATGGGCCCCCTGTTCGGGCAGCTCCAGTCCGGGCATGCCATCCGCTTGGCCGATGGCACCGTGGTGCAACCGGCGCAGGTGTGCGACCCCGACCGCCCTGGACGGCAGCTGGTGCTCCTGGGCGACACCCAGGACGCCTCCGGCATCGCTGCCGCCGCCCAAGGATGCGATCTGCTGGTGCGCGAGGTGACTTACGATGCAGCGCGCACCGACAAAGCGCAGCAATGGGGGCATAGCACCAGTACCATGACCGGACGCTTCGCTGCCGAAGTCAACGCCCGCGTCCTGATCATTACCCACTTCAGCTCGCGCTACACCGACGGGGCCGGTGATGGCGGGCAGACGGTCGCAACATTGGTAGATGAGACCGCCCAGGCCTGCCCCGGCACCCGGGTGCTGGCTGCCGACGACCTGTGGTCCTACGAGGTGCCCTACCGCGAGCAGCCCCTCGCCGACTGACGGTCAGCTCCAACCCAGCGGGGCCGGCGGCCATCCTGCGCCTCCGGTTGCGCCCTGGCTGGTGTGTCTAAGCTCTCGCTCCTCATCCGGGAGCATTCGTGAAGATTCTCGTCATCGGTAACGGCGGCCGTGAGCATGCCCTGGCCTGGAAGCTCAAGCAGAGCCCGCGGGTCACCAAACTCTACTGCGCCCCCGGCAATCCCGGTACTGCCGCCCTGGCGACCAATGTGCCGATCAAGGCCGAGGAATGCGAGAAGCTGGCGCAGTTCGCGGTCGAGAACCAGATCCAGCTGACCGTGGTCGGACCCGAGATCCCGTTGACCCTCGGCATCGTCGACGAATTCAAGAAGCGCGGCCTGCGCTGCTGGGGGCCGAGCAAGGCGGCAGCCACCCTGGAGGACAGCAAGGTAGCGATGAAGGAGTTTCTGCGCCGGCACAACATCCCCACTGCGGCCTTCAAGATCTTCAATAAGGTCCAGGACGCGCACACCTACATCACCGAGGTGGATGGGCCGTTGGTGGTCAAATGCGACGGCTTGGCCGCCGGCAAGGGGGTGACGGTGGCCAAGAACGCCGAGGAGGCGCATGACGCCGTCGAGCGCATCATGGTCAATCACGAATTCGGCGCCGCCGCGGGGCGCCAGGTGGTGATCGAGGAGGTGCTCAAGGGCGAGGAGATCAGTGTCTTCGCCTTCTGCGACGGGCACAATGCCGTGCTGCTCGACTACGTCCAGGATCACAAGCAGGTCTTCGATGGCGATGAAGGTCCCAATACCGGCGGCATGGGTGCGTTCTCACCGGTCCCCGGCCTGATGAAGCCCCGCGACGAGGACGAGATGGTGCGGCGCATCCTCGTGCCGACCATGTCCGGCCTGGTGCATGAGGGCAGGCCCTATGTCGGCATCCTGTACATGGGGCTGATGATCACCGATTCGGGACCCAAGGTGATCGAATACAACGTCCGCTTCGGTGATCCTGAATGCCAGACCCTGATGCTCCGGCTGAAGAGCGACCTGGTCGATGTCATGGAGGCCTGCATCGATGGGACGCTCGACCGCAGTTCGTTGGAATGGCATCCTGGAGTGTCGATCTGCGTCACCATGGCCAGCCGCGGATATCCGGGCAAATACCCGATCGATGTGCCCATCCACGGCCTCGACCAGGTAAAGGATGCGACCATCTTCCATGCCGGGACGAAGGAGAAGAACGGCGACGTCGTCACCGCCGGGGGCCGGGTGCTGTCGGTGTGCGCCCTGGGCGACACCCTCGACGAGGCCCGCAGCCGCGTCTACCGGGCCTGCGACAGCGTGCAATTCGAGGGCAAGCATTTCCGCCGTGACATCGGCAAGCGACGCGAAGCGCGCAAGTCCCGACGTTGAGCCACCCCCACCGGCCGTAACGCCCGGGCCAGACCGTCATTGACCATCGCCGGCGGCCGGCACCATTCTGCCCATGGTCGCATCATGAAGATCCTCTGCGTCTGCACCGGCAACACCTGCCGCAGCCCGATGCTCGCTGCCCTGCTGCTGCGCGAGATCACGCGTCGCCACCCCGGGCGTACCATTGTTGTCGAGAGCGCCGGCACCGGTGCCGGCACGGACCAGCCCGCTTCCGCCGAGACCATCGCCTGCATGGCGGAGGAGGGCCTCGACCTCACCCGGCATCGCAGCCGGCAGCTCGACAACCTCGACCTGGCTGCCTTCGACCGCGTCCTGTGCATGACCAGCGGGCATGCCGCCTATGTCCGCAGCCGCGGCGTCCCCGCAGCCCGCCTGGAGGTCGTCGATGCGCTCCACGGCGGTGTGCCCGACCCCTTCGGCGGAAGCCGTGCCGACTACCAGGCGTGCGCGGCGGTCCTGGGCCGCTTCGCGCGCACCTGGGAACTGCCGCAGGAGAGCACCGCCGTGGACAACCCCGCCTACCTGGCCGCCCGCGCCGCGCTCGATCAGGCCCACGCAGGCGACCCGCAGCTGCTCGAGGGCAAACCGTACGAATGGGCGTATGCCGAGCGCCTCGAACACTGGGTGCTCTCGCTGGAGCCGTCGCCAAGCCTGGCGCTGCGCCTGGCCTCGCGCTGCCAGCACCTCGAGCGCTGGGCCATCCCGCGCAGCGACTTCGCCCAGGACAAGGCGGGCTATTTCGCCTGGCGCAAGGCGGTGCAGAAGCGCCAGGGCCAGCGCACCATCGAGCTGCTGTCCGCCGCCGGCTGCACGCCTGATCTCACCTCCCGGGTCGCCCACCTGGTCGCCAAGGCCGCGCCCAAGGGCGACCGCGAGGGCCAGGTGCTCGAGGATGCCGCCTGCCTGGTCTTCATCGAGACCGAGCTGGAGACCTTCGCCGCCGCCCATAGCGACTACACGCGTGAGAAGTTCATCGACATCATCCGCAAGACCTGGCGCAAGATGAGCCCCGATGGCCAGCGCTTCGCCCTGGCGTTGCCGCTGCCTGCGGCGATCGCCGAGCTGATCAAGGCAGCCGTGGCCCCCTGAGGTTGCCAAGCGGCTCGAGGACATTACCGTGCAGGCCCACGGCCGAGTGGCGGAATTGGCAGACGCAGCGGATTCAAAATCCGCCATCCTCACGGATTTGTGGGTTCGAGTCCCACCTTGGCTACCAAGGTCTCAGAAGCGGGTGGCGATCTCATCCGACCCCCTCGCGCAGCACCGACCTGGCTCGCAGGCATCACCGAGCGCACCTACCGGTGGCTGATGCCCAGCTCACCGATCTCCGGAGAGCATCCCTGCGCCACGCCGGCAGACCATCAGCCAGTAGCGCAAGCCGGGCCGACCTGCGACCTTCCCCGCTCGCCACCGCTACTGCACGCTGATGTCGCCCCACAGCTTCGGCGTCAGCTCGGCCTCGCCCGGCACATCGTTCACCAGGTTGGTGGCGGTGTTGTTCCAGTAGTGGCGCGCCACGCACATGGTGCCGCCATTGTCGGCGGAGAGGATGCCGAAGTCGCCCCGCAGCGTGGTCCCAGGCCTGGGCGTGATGCCAAGCACCAACCAGGGGACCTTGGCCTCGATGATGAAGCCGCCAGGCATCGGCCCGCTCGCCACCACCACCCCCTCGGGCTTGCTGACGCGATCGAAGAAGATGGTGCGCCAGGGGGACGAGAAGGGCACGCGGCTCGCGGCCTGCGTCCCGGCGACAGTCTTCTCGTAGAGCACGGCGCTCGGCTTGCCGCCGACCACGGTCATCAGCAGGCGCACCCCGGTGGCGCCGTTGTCCAGCACCACATCGACGCAATCGCCGGTCTTGAACAGCAGGCGGTCATCCTGGCCGGCATTGCGCGGATGGTCGAAGCGGGCGAAGACGCGGTAGGCGAGGTAGAGGTTCTGATCATCATAGCGGGCCAAGACGCGGCCATAGCGCTCCTGCCGGCTCTCCTGCACCTCGATCGCCGGCGCGTGGTCGTCGAGCAGCTCCGGCCATGCCGCGGCCTTGCCATCGATGGCGATCGGCGCCGCCGTCCGGCTGATGCACGCGGTCTTCGCCACCGCGTTCCTGGCAATGCGCTCCTCGAGCTGCCGCTGGACCACCAGCGCCTGCTCGCTGGTGAGCGTGACATTGCCGTCGAAGCGCTTGATGCTCTCCAGGCCGGTCACCTCCAGCACCCGCGCATCGGTGCCGCCGATCACCAGGTAGACCTTGCCCTCCTTGGTGCGGATGAAATTGCCGCCGAAGGATTCGCCGCCAGCGGTGATGGCATCCATCGACATCCCGCGCACGGCGTGTGCCGGGATGTCGAAGCTCCCGCGGGTATCCTTGAACAGCGCCTGTATCCACAGGCCATCCGCGGTGAGCAGGTAGTTCTCGCCGAGATTGCCGTTCATGCTGAAGACCTCGCCGATCGCCGGTCCGAAGTCGGCGGTGCCGAGGATCGAGGAGGGGCCGATGAGGCTGCCGGGGCGGGGCGCCTTGGCGGTATGCGAACCATGCACCGAGACGTGGTGGCTGGGGAAGCCACCTAGCAGGCTGCCATCCTTGGCGATGGCTATCAGCGGGTCCTGGTTGATGTAGACGCGCCCATCGCCGCCACCCATGATCATGCCCTCACCGCCATTCTGCAGCGGGTAGGTGGTGGCGACCGGGATCACCTGGCTCGCGCCGAGATCGTAGACCGGTACGCCGGCGGCGGTGAATGCCGTGATCGGGAGCTTGAGCAGGGCATGGTGCTCGCAGTCGAGGAAGGGGATGGTCCCCGCGGGATCGGGGAGCCGGCCCCAGTAGCTGCCGCTCAGGCGCATGTCCTTGCCGCCGAACTGCGGCATGCCGAAGGTCAGTTCATCGGCCTGGACCAGCCCATCGCCATTGCGGTCCACCCAGATGAACAACTGGCCATCATGCCCCTTCATCAGCGGATGCAGGTAGTTGATCGGCACTTCTCGATCATTGTCCTTGCGCGCGATGCCGACGCAGGCGGCTGGCCGCCAGATGCCCTGGCTGCAGACCAGGCACAGGCAATCCTGGGTGCGGTCGGAGGTGAAGAGGTAGGTGGCCCCAGCGCGGTTGAACACGCGCACTCGGCTGTCGAAGCGGGGATGGAAGATCTCATCCGGCTGGTCGCTCGCAGCGACCGAATACACCGGTCGAGACGTACCGGTGGCGAGATCGATGTGGTAGACGGTGTTGTCCGAGAACGCCATGGTCGGATCATCGGGATTGATCGCCCCCGCTCCGGCATACGAGGTGGTGCCGATGAAGTCCCGGATCAGCGCGCCCTCCGTGCTCCAGACGCTGGTGCGCTTGGGATTCGCAGTCTCCTCGGCCACCCACAGCCGGCCCTCGCCATCGATGGCGACCTGGGCCGGCCGCCCCATCGCACCGTCGACGAATGGACCGTGGTTCGCCCGCCCGCCGCGGCGGCCGATCTCCCGCACCAGCTCACCTGAAGCGGACAGGACCTTGACGTTCATCTCGGCTCCCCGCACCGAGAGGAAGACCCGCCCGCTGCCATCGCTGGCCAGGCCATAGCCGTCGGTGAAGGGCTCGCGCGCGAAGGGCGCGGTGGCGCCATCGCGGCCGAGCCGCAGCAGATGATCCTGCGAGAGCACCACCAGCGAACCATCGGGCAGGAAGGTCACCGCCCGCGGAGCGGGGACGCTCAGCCGGGTGATCACCGCGCCGGTGGTGGCATCGAGCAGCTTGACCTGATCCTCGCCCGCCAGGCACGCGGCGACGACGCCGGCATGCTCGGCGATGGCGGTCAGATCGGTACCTGAGCGCCGCTTGTCCGCACCCTGGTCGGAGACCACCAGGTCGAGCACCTGGTAGTCCCTGCCGTCGGCATCGGTAGCGGTGCGCTTCCAAGGGGCATACACGCCGGTGACGGCAGCGACCCGGTAGATGGTCGCATCCGGCCCGTCGTTGGCGACCCACAGCGTCGTGCCATCGGTGGCCAGGGAGATGTTCCCGCTCATGAAGGCGACACGGTTGGCCAGGCCCCAGAGGCGCTGTCCGCTGCGATCGCATCCGATCAGGTGCTTGCCCCCCTCGCCCATCGGGCACGCCAGGGCCACGAAGTCGCCGGCGGCAGCAACTGCCCGCGGCGCCGTATGATCGGCATAGAAAGCGCCACGGCCATCCGAGGTATCCCAGGTGGGATTGCCTGGGTTGGCGAAGGACATCAGCCAATTCACATGGATGCCATCGTGGGAGAGCGCGTGGTAGCGGTAGGCGCCGGGCGGCAGCGGGTGCGCCTCGTCATCGAGCCCGTCCCACAGCTCCACCACATGCCCCTGCTTGCGCGGCTGCGCCGAGACCAGCTCACGGACGCGCTTGCCGGCGGCATCCTCGATCGCCAGGGTCACGCGGGAATCCTTGGCCAGCTCGTAGGCGATCTCGACCGGACCTTGGACGTCGTCGCGCGCTTGCAGCTGCTTGAGATAGGAAGGCGGCGGAAGGGTGAGCTTGCCGCTACGCTCCAGGAAGACGGGACCCCAGGCATCCTTCGCGGTGAAGAAGAATTCGCGGCTGGTCGCGCCGTCCGCCATGTTGTCGGCATAGCGATGGACCGGCCAATCGCCATCGCCCCACAGCAGCTCGATGCCGCACGCGAAGGTGTCTCCTGGCCCATAGTGCTTGCTGCTGGTGATCAGCGCCCAGGGGATCTTCATCTCCTGCACATAGCCATTGCCATCGGCGTCCTTGAGGAATGCCATCTCGGCACCGTCGGTGAGCTTCCATCCCTCGGTCCGGTACAGCTGCTTCTCCCCACCGCCGAAGGGCTCATTGAGGCTCTTGCCGTAGCTGAGCTGGATGGTCGGCTCCTGCTTGGCGGCATAGTACAAGGCGGTCACATGGGTGATGCGATCGGTCTTGATGCGCAGCTGCACGCAATACCCCGCCCATCCCTTGGAGGCCTGGTAGTGAGGGTCATGGCTGTTGGACATCGGATTCCGGCTCTTCCAGTGCAGCGCGACATAGAGATGGTCGGCGTCGTACATCATGGCGATCTCGGCCGAGTAGACGTCGCGCAGCGTCTCCACATCGTAGCACTGCAGCACGGCACCCGACAGGTCCCAGTCATCGAGACGGCCATCGATCACCACAGGCGTGACTGCCGGGACCGCATGGATGCCATGGGTATCGGTCTGCACGGCATGCAGATCCTGAACCAGGAACAGCCAGCACAGGAGAAGGATGCTGTAGCGGTGCATAGGTCCCTCAGGTCGTCGACAGCGCATACCCCCACCCTGGGTTCCTGTTTACCACTATCTTGTGTCTATACTGATATGATCTGATGAGATAGTGAAGTAATATCGAGAGCCCGAATGCGCGCGCATCCGTCATGGGACCGCGGTCGGCGGTCAGGACCTGGAGAGTCCGTCAGCCGGAGGCTGATCTACGCGTCCGCGCCGGCTCCCACAGTGCCTATTTGCGCGCGCTCACCGTAAACAGATGCCTGATGCCGACCGCCTCGAGTACCCGGACGAATCGCGGGTCAGGCTGGTCGAGCGTCACCATGCCCTGCTGTGCATAGGCCTGCTGGAGCTGGTATATCTGGGAGATGAACGACGAGGTCAGCAGACCACAGCGGGAGAGATCGATGCGCACACCGGTAAAAGGCCCGGGGAACTGCTTGAGCAGAGCTGGTGCCCAGGCAGCATGCATCTTGTCGATGTCGAATCCGCGAGGGACGACGATGACGAGTTCGCCATTCTGAACGCCCACATCGATATCCTGCTGCATGATCATCTGTCCTTGCACGTCATGGGGATGCGCACCGCCAGGTGCGCGCCGTCAACAGGACCATATCTGCCACTGGCACTTCGATGCTGCCCAATCTGCCATGGCCTCACTGACTTGCCACCGCCAGGCCCGTCCCGGCCACCATGGGAGGCGATAGTTGCTTGACCGACTGGTCGACGCTGGATACCGCTGAACTGCTTCAGGCCGATCGATCGACCGAAAGCGCCGCTGGCGCACACGCCATACGCATGCCGCCGAACACCGTCACCAACCGCGCGACCTGCAGCGCCCCCCCCTCGCTGACACCCCGGCAGCGGTGGGGACTCGACCGACCATGACCATCTCAGGCATCGTCGGGCTTGCGAAAGAAGGCGAAGTAGCTCATCGCCAGGCCGGCGACCAAGGCCGCCACGGCGTCGAAACCGAGGAACGCCATGAGGATCTGGAACTGCTCCGGCTGCTGCTCCCGGGTGACCAGCGGCTTGAGACCCATCACCGAACCCCAATGGATCGAGCCGGCGATCAGCGAGGTGACAACGGTATAGCCGATGTAGATGCTGATGATGACCAGCGGCGGACCGATGAATCGCAGCAATCCTGCAGTCTTGGCTTTCATGCGTCCCCATTCAGCGCCGATCCGCGCGACCTGCACGCCGGTGCTGATTCCAGGGTAGGTGCGGGCATGCTTTTGCAACCGGCCGCAATGCGCTAAGTCATTGCCACACAAGGGGCATTGTGCCTCGACCGGCGAGCGCGGGAGCCCACCCCGTCGCGCACGGCTCAGCGCGGCGCGACCTTCACCGCGGTCCCGTAGGCCAGCACCTCAGTCACCCCCTGCTGCAGCTCCGTCGCATCGTAGCGGAAGCAGATGATGGCATGAGCCCCGCGCTCCCTGGCGTGCGTGACCATGTCCCGGTAGGCATCGGACCGGGCCCGATCGCACATCTCGCTGAAGACGCGGATGTTACCGCCGAAGAGCGATTGGATGCCGCCGAAGAGCGAACCCACCACGCTATTGGAACGCACGACGATGCCGCGTACGACGCCGACATTCTCGGTGATGACGAAACCTGGAATATCGGTCGCCGAGGTGACCATCGCATCGGTGATTGAAGAGGGATACATGCTGGGCTCCGTGCTGGGGTGGCGCGTGCTGCTGATGGTCATGACACCGATGCCATTGGTAGCGAAATGCCAGTGCGTCAGCCTCCGGATGGCGCTGGCCAAGCGGACCCGTCGGGCGCATGGCCGGATGCGCGACAGTGCACATTTCCGAAACTGACCATTAATGATATGCTTAACCCCCTTCCATTGCCCGATTCCCTGTTACAAGATTGCCGTCCGCAGGGCATGGGAATGAGTGCGAGATCATGAAGGCTGCATGCCATGAATGACCTCCCCGAAATCCTCCTCATCGAGGATGACAAGGACGATCGCGATCTTTTCGAGATCGCGCTCATGAGCAGCGGCCTGCGCGCCGTGGTCGCACATGCCGGAGGGGTCGCCGACGTGGTCAAGCGCCTCACACGCCAAGGCGCGCATGCCCAGCGTGCGCTTCCGATGGTGATGGTGCTCGATCTCGACCTGCCTGATCTGGATGGCGTCACCCTGCTGCGCTATGTGCGCCGCGACATCCTCCCCATCCACATCCCGGTGGTGGTCCTCACCGGCTCGCAGCTGGAGCGCGACCGCGCCGTGTGCGAGGCCATGGGGGTCGAGGACTTCCTCGTGAAGCCGAAAGTCTTTGCGGATCTGGTCGCCTTCGTGGCCTCACGGCAGCGCTATCTGCCGGGTGGCTCGCCCGGCAAAGGCACCACCTCGCGCCTGGCCCAGCGGCGCCAGTAGGCAGCCAGGCCCCAGGGTCGCTGAGCGGATCGGGGGCCCGGCACATGCGTGCCGCAGGCCGCCGCAGGCCGCCGCCGGTAGCGGGCGGCCATGCTTCCCGCGTAAGCTCCTGCAGCTAACCTGCCGGCATGTGCGGGCGCTATGATCTCGACCTCAGCACCCCCGCGCGGCTCGCCATCCGCATGGGCAAGGAAGCGTATCTGCGCGAACTCGGCACGGATCGCTGGTCGGCGTACGCCAGCCACGATGTGCGGCCGGAGACCAGGCGTCCGGTCGTCGCCGGGGCCGCTGATGCCAAGCTCGAGGCCATGCGCTGGGGATGGCATCCGCCGTGGATGCGCGGGCCGCTGATCAATGCGCGCTGGGAGACGGTGCCGAGCAAGAACACCTTCAAGCGCGCCTTCGCCGAGCGCCGCTGCGTGGTCCCCGCCACCGGGTACTTCGAGTGGCGCCGAGACGCCAAGGACAAGCCCCTGGCGAAGTTCATGTTCAGACCTGTCGACGGGGGGCTGATCCGGATCGCCGGGCTATGGGAGGAGGAGAAGACCCCCGAGGGCAGCGAGCGCCGCTTCCTCGTGCTGACGCGCGCCATGGCCCTCTACGGGGACATCCATGACCGCACCCCGGTGATCCTCTCTCCCGAAGCCGCTGAGGTGTGGCTCGACCCCGCCGCCCCCGAACCCGAGCTCCTCGACGCAGCTGCCGCGCTGGGGGACGACCATCTGATCGCCAAGGAAGTGACCTTCGACAAGGCTGCCGGCAAGATCGATGGGCCGCACCTGGTCAAGCCGCTGGTCGGTGAGTGGCCGTGGGACTCCGCGCGCGACAACCAGACGTGAAGGCCCTGGCGGCAGTCCTCAGCTGGTCCGCGCATCCGCCCGCGATCAATGTGTGGCGCCAGCCGCACCCGCTGGTCCTGCGCTGGCCGGCGGCGATGGCAGTGCAGCGGAGGAAACCGGCGCAGCCACCACCTCCGGCACCACCACGACGCCGAGGCCATCCACCTGGGAGACGGCGAGCCGATCGCCAGGACGCGGCACCGTGGCGCTGCGCACCTGCACGGTCAGGTCACCCTGGGGGAAGCGCATCTGCGCTTCGAGGTGCGGCTCTCCCACCACCACCCCGACCAGACCGGGGGAGACATGCAGCAGCATGGCCGCAGAGTTGGTCTTGGTCATCGGCACGATGGGCGGCAGAAAATCCTTGAGGATGCCGGAGGCCGCAGCCGGCTGCGGGAGGCGGATCTGGTTGGCCTCGTGTACTGCCTCCGAGACCAGATGGACCGGATCCTGCCCGAGGAGATCGATGGTCGCGGCGCGATCGAAGGTCAGCGGCAAGCGGAAGCGCTTGGCACTGACCAAGGCCGAGACCACCAGGCGGATGTTGCCGCCGGCGAGGTGGTGGTGCGCGAGCTGGTCGACGGTGACCTCGATGCCGTCGCGCTTGGCCAGGATGGCCGCATTGACGATGGAAACGATGTTGACCCCGCGCAGCTGCAGCAGCAGCAATTGGATGACGCCGACATCGAGCTTGACCAACCAGGCCTGGATGCTCAGCATCCATGCACGCATCCACGTCCAGCACAAGGCCAGGAATCCAACCACGAGCACGAGCAGGACGATGCCCCAGACGATCTGGTTCACCGTGAAGGACGGATCAGGGACATCAGCCATGGGCGGGGCACCAGGAAGCGAGGGAGGCATCAGCCGTGCGGTCCATGATCTGCGGTTGCGCGGCGGTCCGATCGAGCCGCTCGGCGACGAGCGCTGCACGCGGCGGTGATCTGCCCGGCACCCTGGGAATCGCGGCAGGAGCACGGACGTGCGGCAGCGCCAGCATTCGAACATCGTTCGGCAAGCAGCAGGTGCATGACGTGACGAGGGTAGCCATCCGTCCATGATTACAATGGCTCGGATGGAAGCCGAAGCAGAAGTCGGGCTGGCGACCGCCTCCCCGTCCCGCGTTGGCGCCTGCGGCAGCCGGGATTCACCATCCATGCCTACATGCCGGTGATCTCTTCAGGTCTGGATTGACCATGCCTCGAGCCCAAGAGCTTGGCGGATGCCTGTCAGCGGAGGATTTCCCGCATGGAACCCGCACGAATGTCGCTTCGCCTGCGCATCATCATCGTCATCGCCGCGATCATCCAGCTGGCCATCGTCAGCGAAGCGGTAATGACGCTGATCCCGGGCGAACGCACATTCAACCGCCTGGAGAAGGCGATAAGCGGCTCGGTCAATGCCGACACCCAGGTCAAGGCACTGGCGCAGCTCACGGCGATATCGAGCCCGACCAGGAACCGGTGCCCGCAGGTATCGGCAACCCTGTCCGAATCATTCAGGCAGAAAGCCACGGCGAACGAGGATTTCGGCAGGAGCGGGGCATTCGCATTCTCAAGCATCGTCTACCCCGGGAGATTCTCCTCATCGACGGACGATGCCGAGCTCATGAAGACGATCAGCGAATGCAGGACATTGAATCCGGATATGTTCATTCGACCCATCTCCCATCAGGCCGTCACCGCCTATGGCGACAACACCGTGAGTATTGCCCAGGGAGTCATCGACACGATGCCAGACTATTTGAAGACGTCTCCAGACGAGGGGCAGTGATCCGGCCGTCCGCACGAGCGCGCATGGCGGTCGCTGGCGATCCAGAGCATGTGCGCCGAATCGACCATTCTCCCCGAGGATTCCCGATGCCGGATGATGAACGGCATGAAATCGCAACCCGGTGGGCGTAACAGACCCACCGGGCAGCTAACCAGTCGGGAGAGACTGGCTACGAACACCATTACCGGGGAATCACCGAAGGCAACCCCAGTCCGACCACCGATGACGGGCGGGAAGCACCATGAACGCGAACAGGACGGGCACCGAAAGTCGTTGAAACCGAGCCCATCAACGGTGACATGCGCCTCCAGTGGAGGAACCATGTCCCTGATTCCCTGCGGCGAGTGCGGCAAACAGGTGTCCGATAAGGCCGCCGCTTGCCCGCATTGTGGCAATCCGATTGCCCACACACCTCCAGGCCCGAGCCACTATGACCAGGGAGCCGAGGAGATCATCAGAGAGGAGCGGGAGCGCGCCAAGCGCTTTGGCATTCCACCAGGGGGATCGCGTCCAAACACGAGCGGCCAGTCCGCTGGCAGCCGGACTGCCGGCGGTTTTGGGGGCACCGAGAAGCGGATATTGCCAGCGGCCATTCTCGCCTTTCTGGTCGGTGTCCTTGGTGTCCATCGCTTCTATGTGGGGAAGACCGGGACTGGAGTTGTGATGGTCATCCTTTCGATTACCGGCATCGGCCTGTTCATCACTGCCGTTTGGGCATTGATCGACCTGGTGATGATCGTCGTCGGGTCGTTCGAGGACGCAGACGGTCGGCCGATCACCCAATGGACGTAGGGAGAGGCGACGCATCGCAAGGTATCCGACAAGCGCCCTACTCGCAGAGGGCAAGGCAATCTGGGATGCGGCCATGGACCCGTCGCCGGCGCTCAATCGGGGAATCGCCGGAAAGCCTCCGATTCCAGAATCCATATATGGTGATATGCCGCCCTCCCTGCGAATCCTCGGCCTTCCGGTCCAGCCGAACCATGGCCACGGTGAGGCTCCCCAAAAGAGCTGCCTACTAGCAGAATCCGACGAGCATTCCGCTCCCGTCTCTGTGTGCGCAAGCCCGCAAGCAGCGCAGCTATGATCCAATGTCATCGATCGGCGGTAGTCATGCAGACCAATCAGCACCAGTGTCGCGGCGATCCGCATGATCGGTTGCTCCTTGAGCTTGTTGCCGGGATGCGCGGCGATCACACCGCAGACAACACCGGATATCCCTATGACCATCAGGAGCACGGGCGTGCCGGGCAGGCTCCAGGTTTCCCTCGGCGGTTCAGGCTAGGATGATCGGGATATGCCCACGGCCAGGTGCGTCGCATGTGAATGCCGGCCTCGCTCTCCGGCACCACACTCGCCGTCTCGCAAGTGCCATCCCCAAATCCACCCCATTGCGCACGACCCGCTTTCAGCTCTGCCGCGTGAACACCGCATTCACTGTGATATCATCGGTTCCCGTGACGCTACCCGTGAGGCACAATGCCGCGTCAATCAGGAAGATCCTGGACAGCGAGCTCACACGAGGGCTTGGAGACAGGTTCGCCATGTGCCTGATGCTAACTGCCCAATTCTGCTTCCAGCCAGCACCCTGCGCTCCGTTGCCATACTGCTGCCACGCAGCACGGTTCAGCCAGGGGCCAAAATCGTCAGTCCTTGCTCTGAAAGAGTTACCCCGTCAGGATTCGAACCTGAAATGAGAGAGCCAAAATCTCTAGTGTTACCGTTACACCACGGGGTACGGACGAGCGCAAACCGAATCGGAGGCGATTGTGGCACCCCCAGCAATCGGCGCCAGTAGGGAGGTCAGTCGCCCTGGACCCAGGGTGCTGCGCAAGGGCTCCACGCGACCGCACTCTCGGGGAACCAGATGGCCAGCTCACGCACCGCGCTCTCGGGACTGTCGCTGCCATGCACGAGATTGTTCGACTTCGAGATGCCGAAGTCCCCGCGGATGGTCCCGGGGACCGCCTTGCGGCCGTCGGTCGCGCCGATCAGCGTCCTGGTGACGGTGATCGCCTCGTCGCCTTCGAGCACCAGGGCGACCATCGGGCTGGAGGTGATGAATTGCACCAGCCCACCGAAGAAGGGCTTCTCGCGATGCTCCTGGTAATGCCTGGTCGCCTGATCAGCAGTCGCCTTCATGAATTTCATGCCGACGATCTGCAGCCCCTTGCGTTCGAAGCGTGACAACAGCTCGCCGATCAATCCCCGCTGCACGGCATCGGGCTTGAGGATCACAAATGTACGCTGCGTGGACATGGCGACTCCGAGGGCGGGAGTGTTCGCCATATCCCGAGCTGCGCAAGTCCCTTGTGGACGACTGACGAGCCCACTTCAGGCCGGCTCGGGGCGGTACGAAGGTCCAGATCGAGCCGTCAGCCAGCCTGCGGGCGTCGCCCCGGGGCGGTCGCGCTGCCATCCGCACGCTCCAGGACTGGCGGGCCGATCCTCAGATCGACCCGCCCTCAACGCCGAGATATGTGGTGGAGGTAAGGAGATTCGAACTCCTGACCTGTTCATTGCGAACGAACCGCTCTACCAACTGAGCTATACCCCCGCACCATGCCCCGCATCGGGTCCTGACCGGACCGCGCCCTGCGCAAGCGGCGCCTTTTCTAGAGGCAGAAGGAGGAAATTCCAGCCCTTTCCCGCCTCCCCTAGGTAAGCAGACGGCCCAGATGGGAGCAGGCTTCCTCGGTGAGGTGGGAACTGCGCGTCAAAGACAGCCCGGCGCGCAGACCCTCCTGAATCACCTGCCGCTCCAGGTATTCGTTGGAGGCCGAGTTCGGCGACAGCCCGAAGATCGCGAAGCGCAGGTCGCCGCCGGCGAAGATGGGCGAGTGGGCGAGCTGGCTGAGCCGGATGCGCACCGCCGAGACCAGGCCCATGGCCAGGGCATCCATCTGGGAATACTCGCCCTCCAGGCCCTGGGCGTTGAGCGCAGATTCCACCGCCACCCGGCCGCTATAGCCCCCCTGCATCAGATGCGGCCCGGAAAGCAGGGGCAGGCGCATCTCCTGCAGCTGGCGCAGCAGCAGGAAGTCATCGTTGTAGGTAGCGATACTCACCCGGCCGCAGTTGAAGGGCCAGCGCGCTAGAAGCGGCGTGCGGCCATCGCAGTAGAGGAAGATGAAGGCCAGGTTGGTCAGCGCCGCGATCGGCTGGACCAGGGTGGTGCCGCCGCGCTCGAGATGTCCGAGGATGATTGGCGGCAGCACCAGGCTGAGCCGGCGCCAATGGCGCTTGGCTTCGGCGGCGACGCCGAAGGCCTGGGTGAGGATCTGCCAGGGGTTGGAGATCCCGGCGATGGTCACGGTATGCTGGCTGCCGCGCTTGGGGTCATCGAGCCCATCGACCCATAGGCGGCCGCGGCAGTAGAGGTTGACCACCTGGGTGGGGTAGTGCTCGGCCAGCGACAGCTGCTCGCAGATGCTGCGTCCGCAGCCGACCACCGCCTGCTGGCCATCGGCGGCATTGTCGAGCAGCGCGCGGGCCTGGGCGCGATCCAGCCGCAGCGGAGCCCGCTCGTTCGCCAGGCTATGCATGCCGCAGCGCACCAGCGCCGCATCGACCAGGCTCAGCAGCAGGGGCGCACTCAGCTCGGTCAGCGAACTGTCCGCCAGCAGGCTCTCGACCTGCAGGATGGCATCGGTCGCGCCCTTGGCATCGAGACCATAGCGGTCGATGAGCATCGCCTCGAGCCAGTCCCTGGCCCAGGGACGGCGGCGCCCGTCCGGATCGACCACGCTGAGGTTGAGGGCCGCCTGTCCTTCGCCGAGCACCCGGCGCGTGCGGCGGAAGCGTTCGCGCGCATCGCGATAGCGCGAATAGGCGATGGCGACCTCGTAGTTGCCGCTTTCCTGGAGCACATGCACGACCGCATCCTGGACATCCTCGATGCCCAGGCTGGGCTGGTCGCAGGCGCGCTCGAGGTGCTCCACCACCACCCGTGCCAGCTCGCAAGCGAGCGCCTCGTCATCGATGCCGACCGCATGTTGGGCACGGGCGATGGCATTCGCGATGCGGCCCTGGTCGAAGGGGACCTCCTGACCATCGCGTTTGATGACGGCTTGCGGCTTCATCGACCCTGGTGCCCCTCGCCGATGACACGGCGCAATTCGTGCATGAACTCGTCGAGATCCTTGAACTGGCGGTAGACCGAGGCGAAGCGGACATAGGCAACCTGGTCGAGCTTGTGCAGCTCATCCATCACCATCTGCCCGATGACCACCGAACTGATCTCGCGCACGCCATCGCTCAGGAGCTTGTGGTAGATGCGGTTGGCGGCCGCCTCGAGCTCTTCAGATGGCACCGGCCTCTTCTCGCAGGCGATGATCATCCCATGCAGCACCTTGCGGCGATCGAAGCTCTGGATGCGCGCATCCTTCTTCACCACCCGCAAGGCCTCCTCACCCTCGACCCGCTCGTAGGTAGTGAAGCGCTTGGCGCAGAGATTGCATGCCCGCCGGCGCCGGATGGCGGTGCCGTCGTCCGTGGCGCGCGAGTCGATGACCTTGTCATCGTCCTGATTGCAGAACGGACAGCGCAACAGGTGCTCCCGGAATCCCCCTGAGGGGAGCGGCAGTGTAGACCCACATTGGTCTGCGCAAGCTCGCGACCACTGCTGGACCTTGCGACTGTGTCGCCACCATAGTCCCATGCGCCGCCTTCTGATACTCATAGCAGCAGTTCTCGCCTTCGGCGCCGTCGCGCCTTGGGCGTTGCATCCCTTGCCGCACGCCAAAGGGCCGGTAGTCGCGCTCGGACTGCCGCGCACCATCGACCCGGTGCAGGCCGCGCGATTGGATGAATTCCGCTTGATCACCGCATTATTCGAGCCGCTGGTGCGCCTCGACCCCGGCACCCTCCAGCCGCAGCCGGCGCTGGCCCAGTCGTGGGAGATCTCGGCAGACCGCCTGACCTGGACCTTCCACCTCAACCCGCGCGCCTGCTGGAGCGATGGTCATCCTGTGACCGCCCAGGACATGCGCCGTGGACTGATCCGCCACCTGGTGGTTCAATCACCCAACGCCTTCTACCTGGATGGCATCGTCGCCGGCGCCAAGTGCCACGAACAGGATGCACAGGCCCGTCAACAGGCGCTCGCATCGTGCGGCATCCGCTGCCCCGATGAACGGACGCTCACCGTGACCTTGACCCACCCGGTGCCCTACCTCACCGCCATCCTCTCGCTCGCGGCGTTCGTCCCGGCGACCGAAGCCCAGGCGCAGGATGGCGATCTGCGCCAGCAGGCCGCGACCTGGAACGATCCGTCCGCGATCATCGGCAACGGACCGATGATCTGCACCGGCAGCCTGGCCCGCCATCATTATGATTTCGCCCCCAGCCCGCATTATGCCGGTCCCCATCCGGCGCACGGGGCGGTGCGCGCGCTGATCGTCGAGAATCCCGGAACCTCCCTGCGGCTGTACCTCAGCGGCCAGGTCGATGCCATCCTGCTGCTGCCTGCGGACGCGGTGCATGACATCGCCCAGGCGCATATGCCGGGACTGCAGCAGGCGACCTCGCTGAGCACCGCGTTCCTGCGCCTCCGCCTGGTGGCGCGCCGCAGCCAGGACGTGCCTGCGGTCACCGCGGCGCTGGCGAATCCCCAGCTCCGCCGCGCGCTCGCCCGCTCGATCGATCGCGCGGCGCTGGTGGATGGGCTGCTGCTGGGCGATGCCGTGCCGGCCACCACCTTCGTGCCCGCTGACCTGGCACGCTACCTCCCCTATCACCCCCCCATCGGCATCCTCGCCAGCGACGCGACGGCAGCCCGGCGCGACGCCGACGCCGCACGCAAAGCCCTGGGCGTCATCCCCGAGTTCGAAATGATCGTCCCATCGCACCCCGCGGAGCGGCTGAGCGCGGCCGAATTCGTCGTCGATTGCTGGCGCCGCCAGCTCGGCATCCGGGTCACCCTCGCCCAGCTGCCGCAGACCGAGCTGCGCGCGCGCGAGGTCGGGCAGCAGTACGACCTGGACTATGCCACCTGGCTCGGTGACTTCCTCGATCCCACCACCTTCCTCGACTGCTTCCGCACCGCTGGCGGTGCCAACCGCACCGGCTATGCCGATGCCGCCTACGACCACCTCCTGGACAGCGCCTCGCTCGCAGATGGCGCCCAGCGCTGGGCGGCGTTGGAGGCCGCCGAGAGCCATCTGCTCGCCGATCCTCCGCTCATCCCGCTGTTCCACGGCAAATGCTCGTTCCTGGTGCGTCCCGGGCTGGAGGGCCTGGCGGCCAACCCGCTCGAGATCGCCTACTTCGACGAGCTGCGTTGGCGCTGAACCGCTAGGGCGCTGGGACCGCCACCGATCTGCGGCTCGAGGCCATGGCGCGCAGGAACTTGGGGATGTCGAGGAAGCGGTCGGGGATGATGTTGACGAACAGGATCGACATCTCGTCGGTGGTCTGCTCACCGAAGGTGACGCGCTTGGGCGGTACGTTGGGATTGCGGTCGTTGTCGCTGGAGTTGTCGTAGTGGTACTCCATCTCGATGCGCGTATGGGCCGGCAGATGCAGGGGTGTCTGGTAGCGGTACTGCTCCTGCCAATTGAAGTCCCAGTCCTTGATCCAAATCAGGTGCTGGACCGAGCCGTCCGGCAAGATGGCATCGGCCTTCATCTCCCGGGCGAGCAGGTGGGCGTGCGGCGTCAGCCCGACCACGGTCGCATCGGCGGGCAGCTCGGCCTGCTGACGGATGACATAATCATGCTCGCCAGGGGCGATGTCGATGGCGTGGCTGCCGACCACGAAGGGCAGCATGATGCGCTTCGGCCGCTCCTTGGTGAGGTAGAGCCCGATCGATGAGCGGTCGCTTTCCGGCTTGCCGCTGAGGTGGTAATGGATCTGGATCACCACGTCGGTGCCCTGCCTGAGCGGCCGTGCCACGCCGTCGGGCAATGGCCGTGGGCGTGCACCAGGTGCCCAGCCGCCGAGGCCGCCGCTGGGGACGAAGCCAGGTCCGCCGAAATGCGTATAGCCAGGCCCCGGATCCTGCTCGTCCAGTTGACGGGCCCGGCCACTGGTATCGAGGTAGAAGATGGCGTGATGGACGATGCTGCGGGTGCCGGGATGGAACTCCACCGCCTTGACGTAGCTATCCTCGGGCAGTGAAGTCGGCAGCACGAAGCAGCGGTAGACGTCGCGCCCCTCTGCCGGCAGCTGATAGGCCTCCGGCATGGTCAGGATGAGGTCGGGTGTGCCCAGCTGCCAGCCTTGCGGGAAGACCGGCAGTGGCGGCAGCGTGGCCACATCGCCCTCGGGCGCGCCACCGGCGACCCAGCGCTTGAGCAGGGCGATCTGGGGGTCGTCGAGACGCCGGGCATCGGCGAAGTCGCCGAACCCGGGCTCCGCCTTCCACGGCGGCATGCGCCGGGTGCCGGTCACCTCGGCGATCATCTTGGCCTTGCGCTTGACCTCGGCATAGGTGGTCATCGGGAAGGGGCCGATCTCCCCGGAGCGATGGCAGGAGGTGCAGTTGGCGAAGATGATCGGTGCGATGTCGCGGCAGAAGGTCGGGACCTCGTCACCCACCGGAGGCGCCACATCCTCCTGCGCCCAGCCCCAGCCGACCGCGAGGCCGAGCAGCATAGCCAGGCTCGCCGAGCTGCGCACCCGGCCAGCGCTCATCGGACTACCCGGTCGTCGAGGTCGATGACGCAGCCGATCGCCTTGGCGACCGGCTGATGGATGGGCATGCCGGCCAGGACCGCATCAAGGGCGTCGCACAGGTCGTGGCTGCTGGCCTGGGCCCGCGCGTGCCCCAGGGCTGCCCAGGTATTGTCGATGCGGCCGCGATACAGCACCGCCTGATCAGCGCCCACGATCACCGCCTCGGGGGTCACCTGGGGGCCGAGCTGCCGCGCCAGCTCATGGGTGGCATCGAGGACCAGGGGGCTGCGGGGAATGGCGCTGGCGGCCCAGGCGCGTGCCTGGTCGACGGTCATGGCGGAATCCTCCAGCACCACGTAGAGCGCGACCCCGCGTGCGGCATAGTGGTCGGCGATGCGCTGGACTTCCGGCATGTAGCTCAAGCTGATCGGGCAGTCGTGGCAGGCGAACAGCAGTACCTTCAGGGTGGGGGCGGCATCCGTGCGCGGGACCGGACCGGCGATGACCGCCAGCTCCAGCGCCGGCATGCCGGTCGCTGAGCCAACCAGCAGGATGGCGGCGAGCGCCAGCCAACAGGCGGCCGAGCGGGCGCGGGCGGGCTGATGAGCGGATGCGGGGTGCATATGCAGGAGGATACCAGCACGGCGGGCCGGGATTACCGGCGATTCCTCCACCAGGGGCTGCGGCAGGGCGGCCCGATAAGCCATTTCACCAGGGGCGATGAAGCCATCCATCTGCCGCCCAGGGCGAGCAGAGGGTCGACTGCGGGACTGAAGCGCCCTCTAGACGGCCGCGGCTTCAGCCAGAATGGTCACCGTCACGCGGTTGCCAGACTGGTTGACCGAGGCGATCACGTCGAGATTCGCTCCCAGCTTCGCGCGCAGCGTCTCCGCTAGCGCACGCGCTGCAACCGGGTCGGGCTCTCCACTTGCGTCGTAGAGCTCGAAACGGTCGCATCCACCGCAGGAGTTGAGATAGCCGACCAGGGCTTCGAGCTCCGGAGAAACGGTCATCGGTAACCTCCTGTATTCACTAAAGGATACTATGGACATGATGAGGTGTTGGGGCAAGTGCGTCAAGATTGGACAACTTCACGAGTGTCCCCCACACCTGGAGCGCAGACAGCAGTCGGGGATGGTGCCGACAGCAGCGCCCGGTGGGGCGGTAGCGACGGCTCCCCCAGGTTACCCCCCTCACCCGCAGCGTAGGACGCCATACCATGGCGGGATCATGGAGGCAGATCCCGCCGGCCCTAGCACCCGATCGGTAACGCCAAACACCGGGCTCGCTGCTGCGTAGCCCTCACGATAGTCCCATGCACCACCTGTCCTCAATCCTCCCCGGTGTCAGCTGGCAGGCACCGGCGTTGCCATCCCCGCCGCGGGCGCTTGCGCTCGGACAGTGGCGCGCCGGGGCGCCCCGCAGGGCCAGCAGCGGCTGCGCTGGGCAGCCACGGCATCAATACCGGTTGCCGGGAGCGGTGCCATGCGGCAGGCTTCCCAGCATGGACGCGCCCCAGACGCCACCGGAACGCGACATGACCACCCTGGCCCAGGCTCTGCCGCAGGACGATGCTGCGCGCGTCCCGGCGGAGGCTGACGCCAATCGCGCCGCCGCGCAGCTGGCACGCTACTCCGCCGGCGACCGCACCGCCTTCGATGAGCTGGTCGCCGAGCACCAGCAGGCGGCCTACACCTCCGCCTGGCGCGTGCTCGGCGATGGCGAAGCCGCGCATGATGTGGTCCAGGAGGCCTTCGTACGCATCCTGCGCCATTACGAGCGCTACGATGCCAGCCGCTCCTTCCGTTCCTGGCTGCTGTCGATCGTGCGCAACCTGGCCATCGACAGCCTGCGCCGCCGCCGGCGCTTCGACCATCCCGACACCCTCGACCAGCTCACCTCCCCGACCGCCCCGGCGACCATGGAGGAGCACGAGCTGCGCGAACGGGTGGCCCAGGTGCTCACCGATCTGCCGGAGAAGTACCGCTCCATCATCGTCATGCGCGAGATGGAAGGTACCCCGGCGGAGGACATCGCCAAGGCTATCGGGGTCGACTACAGCACCACCCGCTGGCGGCTGCACCAGGCACGCCTGCTGTTCCGGCAAGCCTGGATCTCCCGATTCGGGAAGGAGTCGTGACCATGACTACCGATGCCCCCAAGCCGTTGGATCTGCATCATGCCGCTGGCGAAGAGGCAGCAGGCGAACTCGACCAGGCCGAGCAGGCCGCGTTCACCCGCATCGCCGCCGACAACCCCGAGGTCGCACGCGATTGCGCCTTCTGGCGCTGCCTGCATGCCCGTCTCAGCCCGCGTGAACCCGATCCCGCCTGGGCCCCCGGCCGTTCATTCGCAGCCGGCATCAGGCAGCGCCTGGAGCACGAGGATGATGAGCGGCGTCGGCCGCGCGCCGTGGTCATCCCGCTGCCGCGCTGGATCGCGGCCGGATTGGCCGCCGGCTTCGGCGTGCTGATCGGCTATGCAGCATTTGCCCATGCCCCGTCGACCAGCGCCAGCGATGTCGCCAGCAGCGATGCCATCCCCCTGTCCGAGGTGATCGGCTATCAGGACGATGGCGGGACGGTGGTGACGCCCGAGGCACAGCATGTGCGATGGGCCTCCTATATGCCGCGGACCCACCTCAGCGAGATCGAGACCACCCTGGCTCACGCGACTACTCCGGCCTCCACCCTGATGAAGCCGTGGCTGGGGGTCTGGACCAAGCCGATCGTCCTGGAGACCCACGGGGTCAAGGACGGCCACGGCCACCTGGTGCTGCGCATCGCCAACGGCAGCCCGGCCTATCTCGCCGGCATCCGGCCAGGCGACGTCCTGCTGACCATCGACAACTGCCCGGTGGTGACGCCGCACTGCATCGCCGACCACTTGGTGAAGGCCAAGCCAGGCGACGAGGTGCTGGTGAAGTACTGGTCGGCCGAGACCGCCTCGCTCTCCGAGGTCTCGATCACCCTGGGCTGCCTGTGCGAATGATCGCCGGCCGGCGCTGACGGCAACGCGGCGTTCCCTGGGGGACCGCCGCGTTGCTGGCTATTCCAGCAGACTGGGCCTAGAGGATCTTGTCGATGATGCCATAGGCCTTGGCCTCTTCGGCATCCAGCCAATAGTCGCGATCGCAATCATCCACCACCTTGGCGTATTCCTGGCCGGTATTCTCCGACAGCACCCGCAGCAGCATCTCCTTCATCTTCAGGATGCGCTTGGCGCTGATCTCGATGTCGGTGGCCTGGCCGCGGGCGCCCCCGAGCGGCTGGTGCAGCAGCACCTCGCCATGAGGCAGGATGGCGCGCTCGCCCTTGGTGCAGCCGGAGAGGATCACCGCGCCCATGCTCGCCGCCATCCCGGCCACCACGGCATGCACAGGCGCCGTGCTGCGCCGGATGCAATCATAGATCGCCATGCCATCGACGATCGAGCCGCCGGGGCTGTTGATGTAGAGCGTGATCGGCTTCTTGGCCTCATCGAGCTGCAGCGCGAGCAGCTGCTGGACGACCGAATTGGCGACGCTGTTGTCGATCGCCTGGCCGAGGAAGACGATGCGATCGATGAACAACCGGGTGGGCAGGTCGACCTGCCTGCTGTCCTTGCCCCGGGCGACCAATACCCGTGGTGCATGGGAGTGGGAGGTCTGGTCGTCATCGTCGTCGTTGGTGGTGCGCATGGCGGGATGCTAGGGGGCTTGGGTTGCTCGTAAAGCAGGCGCACTCAGGGTCGAGACAGGCGATCCCCGGCGGCCTGCTGCCGCAGCACCCCTAGTCGTCGCGCCGATCGCTCAGCGAGCTGACGAAGTAGATGAGGTAGAGGATCGAGGTCATCGCCGCCGCTACATAGGTCAGGCCCGCCGCCATCAGCACGCCGCGGACAGCGTTGTCCTCCTCGCCCGGACGGGTGATGCCGAGGGCGATCAGGCGTTCCTTGGCGCGAGCGGAGGCATTGAACTCGACCGGCACGGTGACCAGGGTGAAGCAGGTCGCGGCAGCGAACAGCACCACGCCGGCGATCGCCAGGGTATGGCCGAAGCCATGACCATGGGCAGCGCCCAGCGCCATGCCGATGCCGATGATGATCGGACCGAGCGACTGCCCGATGTTGGCGGGCGGGACCAGCAGGCTGCGCAACCACATCGGGCCGTAATTGCGCGCATGCTGGATGGCGTGACCGACCTCGTGCGCGGCCACGCCCGCCGAGGCGGCGGTGGTGCCATTGTAGACGTCCGGACTGAGCGCCAGGGTCTTGGTGATGGGATTGTAGTGGTCGGAGAGGAAGCCCTGGTGCTCGACGATGGAGACATCGCGGATGTCGGCATCGCGCAGCACGCGCTCGGCGACCTCGCGGCCGGTCAGGCCGCTGGCGATGGCGATCTTCTGGCCGCGCGAGAACTGCAGGCGCACCATCAAGGCGGCGCCGCCGGACAGCAGCATGCCGAGCAGGGCGATGCCCCAATACACCGGATCGAAGCCGTAGAGACCGTACATAATGCTCTTCTCCCGCAGGTGACAGGATGGATAAAGCAACAATGATACCAAGCGGAAACGCGCCAAAACGAACCACCACCCCGAGCTGCGCGCATCCTACGAGCCAGAGACGTCTGCCCCCCCTGCCAGACTGCGGCGAAAACGACCAAGGTCCAACAGCGGGAGCGCTCCTGGACTCTCGTCCAGGCCTGGCGTCCGTAGGATTGCCAGGGTGCTGCACGGATATACGCTCGCAGCCCTCTATTCCAGCGCCTGGCGATCATCCGGTGGGCGACCTGGTCCTGTACGCGAAGGACTGCCCATGCTGCGGATCTGCCTGCCCCTGGCCCTGGCCCTCTCCCTGTCGCTGGCCGGCCTGATCAGCGCTGGCGATTCCCCCGCAGCGCCGGCGCCGGCACCGGCCGCTGGCGGCGGTCCCTCCAGCGCCGCGGCCCCGGGTCCGGAGGCGACCCTGAAGACCTGGGTCAAGGCCGTGCGCACCAACGATCTGGCGGCGCTCTACCATGCTCTGCCCGCGATCCAGCGCGCCGCCCTGGAGCGCACCTGGACCATGCAGTGCCTGACCCCGGATGCCGATGCCGATCTTCAGGTCACCACCACCCTGGCGCTGCTGCTCTCTCCCAGCGGAACCGATCTGCTGGTCGCGCGCGCAAGCCCGCAACTGCTGGCGATCAATCCGCAGGATCTCGTCATCGGCCTGCAGCAGGTCGGAGGCTTCCTCGCCCTAGCGGGCAGCCAGCCCAAACCAGCCGCCGGCGCCCCGGCGATCGACTACCAGGCGGCTCAGGCCTTCCTCGCCGACATCGGCGCCTGGATCCCCACCGCCGGCCTCACCGACCAGGGCAAGCTGCGCAGCGCCATCGGCCATCTGATCCTGGCGGCCAAGGCGCTGGGGGTCAAGAACGCCACCGAGATCCGGGCGCTCAAGATCGAGGATCTCGTCCGTCGCCTGGGAATGACGCTCGATGACCTCAAGGCCGCCGTGATGGTCTACGGCCTCGACGTCAACGCCCTGCTCGATTCGGTGGCCATCTCGGTGCTCGATGCAGCCGGCGAGCAGCGCAACGTCACCATCGCCTACACCGCCTTCGGCCATAGCCATGTCATCCCGGTGAAGATGGTGCACAAGAACGAGGCCTGGGTGCTGGCAGAGGGCAAGGACAGCCCATTCGCGCCCTTCAGCCAGCTTCTGCTGCTGGGCATGACGATGAGCGATGCCCTTGCCCCGGCGCCCGCTCCACGTGCCGCCCCGGCTGCAGGCGGCGGTGGCCAGCCGCCGCTCTAGGCACAGCGCCGCGCGCGGCCTCAGCCCAGGCAGGCGGGCAGGCGGTGGCCGCGCAGGTAGTCGGCCGCACCCATCTCCCGCTTGCCCGCCGGCTGCAGGCGCAGGATGGCGCAGGCGCCCCCGAGGCAGCCGACCAGGAGTTCGGATGACTCAAGCGCCAGCATACCGGGCTGCAGGTCGGCCACGGCGCTGCGCGGGCTGACCTCCAGCACGCGCAGCCGGTCCGATCCGGCCAGGGCCCAGCAGCCCGGGGTCGGGCTGTAGGCGCGCACCCAGCGTTCCAGCTCGACCGGCGTGCAGGTGAAGCGCAGATGGCCATCCTCGGCAGTGAGCTTGCGGCAGAGCGTCACCCGGCTCTCGTCCTGCGGCTGGGCGGTGGCATGCGGCCAGCGGTCGAGGAAGGCGCCGAGCGCTTCGGCGGCGAGCAGGGCGAGCCGATCGTGCAGCTCAGGCAGGGTGGTGCGGGGGCCCACGGGCAGTGCCAGGGTGCTGTAGATCGGTCCGGCATCCAGACCGCGCACCATGCGCATCACGGTGATGCCGGTCTCGGCGTCCCCGGCTCGCAGCGCGGCCTGCATCGGGCTGGCGCCACGCCAGCGCGGCAGCAGCGAAGCGTGCAGGTTGATGCAGCCATGCGCGGGGGCATCGAGCACCTCCTGGCGCAAGAGCTCGCCATAGGCCATGACGACGAACAGGTCGGCACCGGCCAGCCGCGCATCCTGGGCAGAGCCGCGCAGCGTCTCCGGCTGCCATATCGGCAAGCCGAGGGAGGTGGCGGCGCGCTTGATCGGCGGCGCCTGCAGCTGCTGCCCGCGGCCGGCAGGCCGGTCCGGCTGGGTCACCACCAAGCGTACCTGGGTGCGCTCGGCGAGCAGCTGCAGTGCTGGCACGCTGATCTCCGGAGTGCCCATGAACACCGTCTGGAGGCGCTGCATGGCCACCATCACCGTCCGGCATCCGGCAGGGATGCCGGACGGCCGTCCGGCCGGCGGGGTAGAGCGCAGCGGCTCATCCCTCCTCCTCCGGCTCCTGCTCGCCAGCCGCCTGGGGCTCCTGCTCTCCCTGGTGCACGTCAGTACCGGAGAGAAACTCGGCCAACAGCACGGTGATGTAGGAGTCGATGGGCAATTCGACATTCAGCCGCAGATGGGGGCCGTCGGGGTCGATGCTGGCCTTGCCCGGCTGCACGCGGATGGCGCGCCGATCGCCATGCAGGCGCTCCAGGCGCGTGGCATCCAGGTTGGCCGCATGCAGGGTCGCCTCTTCGCGCGCCCAGGCGTCGCCTTCGGCCGGCACCATGCCGGCGCCGAACAGCGGACCGAGCGCCACCGCCTCCCAGCTGGCGAAGCGCTTCTCCACGTGCGCCGGGTCATCGACCACGCTGATGTCCTGGCGGCTGCCACGGATCACCTCGCCGGGCAGGCATGCACCCAGCAGGCCATCCGCGAGCCGGGTGGCCACATAGCCGTTGAACAGCCATTCCTGGCCGGCGCGCAGGCAGCGCGAGGCATCGACGCCGGAGGCGGTGACCGCCGCCGGCAGGCGTTTGCCCTCCAGCAGCATGCGCCCCCATTTCGCGAACACCCCCGCCGCGCCGAAGCGCTCGCTGGCGTAGTAGTTGGGGCAGCCGGCCAGGCGCAGACGGTCGAGCAGGCGGCGGGCGACCAGGTACCCGTCATCGCCGGCGGAGCGCCTGAGCACCACCTGCCAACGCAGGCGCTCGACCAGCGCCGGGGTCACCGGCTTGTGCGATGCGGTGAGCTCGAGCACCTGCATCTTCCCCTGCGCACCGGCGCGCCGCAGCGGGCCCGGGTGCTCGACGGCATCAGCTGGCACGCTGAACCACTGGATGCAGCGGCCGGAGCGGTCACGGTTGCCGGCGCAGCTGACCAGGTCGACATCGATCTGCACCGAACGGGCGATGGCGGCGCGCACCTGCTGGGTGCCGAGATTGGTCTTGGCCACCTTCAGCCACAGGTGGTCGCCGGTGCGGGCTGGCGATTTCAGCAGGATCTCCTCGCAGCTGCGGTCCTGGGGAGCGCAGGTCCCGATCAGGTGCGGAAGGTCATGGGTGGCGCGCGGCAGCATCGGCGCGTGAGCTTGGGTGGGTGTGCGCCGCCCACAAGCACCCTTCGACAGCGGCACCGTCATACGGCACTTGGCGCAGCCTCCAGCGTGGGGTATCCTGGAGGTGGATGAGCGTCGACCAGCACCTCGGAAAGATCTACGGCAACGTCAAGCTGACAGCCCGTCTCGGCCAGGGGGCGATGGGGGCGGTGTACCGCGGCGTGCATCTGCACTTCTCCCGCGATGTCGCGGTCAAGGTGCTGCTCTCCGGCGACGGCAAGGGCCATTCGCGCGAGCGCTTCGTGCGCGAGGGCCAGGCGGCGGCGAAGATCAAGCATGAGAACGTGGTGCAGATCCTCGATGCGGGCGACGCCCAGGGCGTGATCTACCTGGTGATGGAGCTGGTCGAGGGCTTCAGCCTCGGCAAGATCCTCGACGATGCCGGCCGCCTGCCGCCGGAGGCGGTCACGCGCCTGGGAGTGGGCATCAGCCAGGGCCTCGCCGCCATCCATGCCAAGGGCATCATCCATCGCGACATCAAGCCCGACAACATCCTGGTCGGCCATGACCGCACCCCCAAGATCACCGATCTCGGCCTCGCCAAGCAGACCGACGATCCTGAGATCAACCGCCTGACCGCCACCGGCATGGTGGTGGGCACGCCGCTCTATGTCGCACCCGAGAACATCAGCGATCCCAAGTCGGCGACCAGCGCGGCCGACATCTACAGTCTGGGGGCGACGCTGTACCACCTGCTCACTGGCCGCCCCCCCTTCGTGGAGAAGACCCCCTATGAGGTGATGCGGGCTCACCTCGAGAGCCGGGTCCAGCCGATCCGCGAACTGGCCCCCGGGGTGCCGGCCGGGCTGGCCCAGCTGGTCGAACGCTGCCTGCACAAGACGCCGGAGAAGCGTCCCACCGCAAAGGAGCTCGCCGACAGCTTGAGCCAGGGGGCGCGCCTGAAGGCCAGCCCGCTGGGCGGCATGGCGCTGATGATCGCCCTGACGGTGGTCTCGGTGTGCGCCGTGGCCGCCATCGGCTGGTTCGCCCTGAGCGCCGAGCGCCGCCACCACGATGCCCCGCCCGACGAGGCCCGCCTGGTGCTGCGCGTGGACCATCCCGATACCCGGGTGCTGATCGATCAGGCCCAGACCCCTGCCGCGGTGGGCGCGCCGCTCGCGCTTTCAGCAGGCGAGCACCATCTCGAGGTCCAGAGCAGCGCACCCGGTGCGCTGTGGATGTGGGAGGGCGATGTCGTGCTCGCGCCCGGCCAGCGGCTGGAACTGCCGGTGACGCTCGCGACCGTCGGCGTGCCGATGCAGCTGATCCCGGTCCCGGGCGAGGGCATGCTGTTCTGCGATGGCACAGCGTTCGGCCTGGACCGCACCTACCCGGTCACCAAGGCGGGCACCTACGACCTGGCGCGCTGGGACGGCAAGGCTTGGCAGTCCGAGCGCGTTCGCCTCGATGTCCACGGCCAGCTGGCGATCGAGCCGGCGACCGTGCTCGCCCACCCGGCCGGGGATGCCTTCTGGCGGCACGCCGACGACAGCGGCATGGCCCTCGAAACCCACCATGTGGTCTCATGGTGGGAGGCGGAGCAGGCACGCGACCGCGGCAACCTGCCTCCCCCCAGCGATTGGCTGATCCAGGGGCAGCGGCGCGAGCAGCCCGCCCTCTCTCTGACGCCGGCGATGATCAGCGCGGTGCACGAGCTGTCGGGCGGCCGCCTGCCCGATCGCGAGGCCGCCCGCCGCCTCTCAACCGCCTACCAGAGTTCGGTCTGGTGCGAGACCCAGGGCCGGCTCGATTTCGTCGGTGGGGGCGGCCCGCGCAGCTCCCTGCTCATCCTCATCCCGAGTGAACCGGAGCGCCACCACTAGGCGCATTTTCCCGTTCTCCTCCCTGGCCGGCTGCTAGGATGGACAGCGCTCCCCACCCCCCTCCAGGTCCCGGATATGCGTCCCACCATACCGCTTTGCATGATCCTGGCCGCCGGCCCGCTGATCGGCGCCGACCTCATCGTGCTCGACAATGGGCAGCGCATCGCCGGGGTGCTCGACCAGAAGGTCGAGCGCCTGCCCGGCCAGGTCGCGATCAACACCGGCAACGGCTTCATCCGCATCGCCAAGGAGCAGGTCAAGAGCGAAGACCTCGGCTACGCCACCAAGCGCGCCCGCCTCAAGGAGGACGACCTGGCGGCGGTGGTCGAGCTCGCCCACTGGTGCCGGGTCAAGGGCATGAATCCCGAGACCCTCGATCTGCTCAAGATCGCGGTCGCCCTGCCGGGCGTCGAGCTGCCTGAACGCGCCTTGCATGCACGTCTGGTCGACGAGCTGAAGGGTCCCGACGAGGCCTTCGACCTCTACCTCGCCTACCGCTCCGATGGCGGGAAGGATCCCGCGACCATCGCCCGGCTCGAGACCCTCGAGAAGGCCAAGGCGGTCGCGGATGCCGGGCCGAACCCGGCTGCGCAGAACGTCCCGGGATTGGCCCCGTCCGCCGGCGCGCCGGTTGCCGGCCCGGTGGTCAGCTCCAAGGTCGCCGGTCTCAGGCCGCTGCCCAACCTCGGCGACGGCCTGGAGACAAGGGGCTGGGTGCCCGAAGCGCTCCAGTACTCCAATCCGGTCGAAGCCAAGGTCATCGACCTGACGACCGCCGACGGCGCCAGCAGGGCCCTGGAGATCACCTTTAAGGCCGGCAAGCTGGACAAGGCTGCGGTACGTCGCAACGTCAACAACCTCAAGCTCGGTGTCAGCGACAACTCGGTACTGACCTTCTGGGCGCAGAATCCGGGTGACAAGCCGATCAACCTGTCGATCGCGATCAAGACCGGCGACAAGTGGGATTTCCACGAATCGCCGCTGATGCGCGTCAAGCCCGGCGACTTCCAGCAGCTGAAGTTCGACCTCAAGGCGAGCAATTTCAAGAGCGTCGAGACCAGCTGGGCCAATACCGGCAAGGTGGCCAATCTGGACGACATCAAGGAGCTGCAGCTGCTGATCTACAACAAGACCGACGGCAGCCTGATCATCACCAACATGGGGTTCCCGCCGAAGCAGGATATGTGATGCCCTGAGCGCCCCCTGAGGGCGCTTGGCGGCATCCACTCCCGCTCCTGCCCGCGCACGCCCCGGCGCCAATCGCCGGCGGGCCCCTCACCGCTGATTCAGTCCCAGCTCCGGCGGGACCACCTGGGGCGGCAGGGCGACGGTCGGCCAGGCATCGCAGACCAGGTAGCTGCGGTCGCCCAGGCGGGCGAGGGCATGGTGCCTGGCCGGATCGGGCAAACCGCCGGCATCGGCGACGGCATCGGCGATATGGGCGTAGACCACCTCCAGCAGGCACAGGCTGCTGGGCGGATCGCCGACCGGAATCTCCTGCACCAGGCGGCATTCCAGCGCCACCGCCACGTCTGCGAGCCGCGGTGGGGTCACCCGGCTGGAGGGCACCAGGGCGAGGGCGAGGACGGCGGCCTCGCTGACGTCCCTGCCGTAGTCGCCCCCGCTCTGATGCACCTGGTGCACCGCCGACGGCGGGGCGAGGTGGATGACCGCCTCGCGGTTGAGCCGCAGGTTGGCGAGGGTATCCTTGCAGGGCTGGCGATAGGCGATCGAGACCATCACCGTCGGCGGCGTCGCGGTGACGCCGTTGAAGAAGCTGAAGGGCGCCAGGTTCACCACCCCGGCGGCCGAACGGCTGGTCACCCAGGCGATCGGCCGGGGGACGACGGTGTTGATCAGCAGGCGGTAGCGGTCGCGCGCCGAGAGCAGTGCCGGGTCGAGGCTGGGCATCGCCGGCTCAAGGTGCCGTCGTACGCTGGAGCGGCTTGCCGACGCGCAGGATGTAGACCTGGAGGTAGCGCAGATCCTTGTTGGTCGGGCTGGGGTCCTCGGCGAGCAGGCGCAGCCCGTCAGCGTTCCAGGACAGATGCTCGCCATGCTCCAGCAGTTCGCGCCGATCGCGCCCATCCTCGCTGCACAGCACCCCCGCCCCGGTGACATTGTCGGTGGCGATGAAGAGCGGCTGGGTGGGATGGGCCGCCGGGCTGTGGACATGCGCGGCGACCAGGATCGGATGGCCGGCCGGGCCGCTGATGTACCAGACATCGCTGCCGGCCTTCCACCACGGCTGGCCGGCCAACGGCTCGTGATGCAGCACCGTGACCAGGAGGCCGCCGTCGGCGGTCCAAGCTGCCTCGACCGCGTTGGCGACCTCGGTGGTCAGGCCCGGATACCAGCGGATAAGCAGCTTGCCCAGCTTGGCGTCGGTGCCGGACCAGTAGTCGGGATCGAAGATCGGATGATCGGTCCAGCTGATGCCGGTGCCGCGGCGCTGGGGCTCGGGATTGAAGCCGGGCCCGAATTCGCTGAGCTTGCCGAAGGGATCGATGATCACGATGCGATCCTCGAACTGCGCCACCAGGTTCTTCTGCCACACCTTGGGTCGGCTGCCGGTATTGGTGAGGTTCTGCGACGACATCGCATAATCCTTGCCGGTGCTGGTCTCCTGCAGGGACACCACTGTCAGGCCTTCGCTGTTGGGCACCAGTCGCCCGTCATCGGTATGGATGACGTTCTGGTGGGGCCCGAAAGCGAACTGCAAGCGGCTGATCCACACCGGATGGGAGGTATCGCGCTTGTCCTTGGCGGCGAAGTACTGCTGCTTGCCATGCCCCTCGTCCAGCAGCACGAAGCCGCCAACCGAGCGCGCCAGCACCTGGTTGCTCTCCGGATTCCACCTCGCCTGGGGATCGGACACCGTGGTCTCCCAGCCATAGGTGCGCAGGATCTGCACATCATCGACATCCATCGCCACCGGCTCCGGCACGCGGCTTGGGCCGCACCCCGCCAGCACCACCGCGACCGCCGACCAGAGGACCAGAGAGGCATTGCGCATGCCGGGAGTGTGGCAGCGAGATCATCGGGACAAGCGCCCGGCGCATCGCTGGCGCGCTGGCGACGCACCCGCTGAATCCACCCTCGCCGCGTCCCCTGGCCGCCTCAGCGGCTCGCGGCCAGCAGCGCCACCTGCTCGGCCAGGCGCGCCACCCTGACCTGGACGGCGTCCAGATCCCAGCCGATGCCGACATCGTCGATGCCCGCCTGCACGATGTCGCAGGCGGCAGCCAGCCTACTGACGGCCGGGCCCGCCATGGCGGTCCTCAGCCGTGGACGCAGCTCCTGCAGGCGCTCGCGCAGGCGCTGCCGGGTGGCCATCGCAGCTTCCAGCGCCGCGACCACCTCGCTGATGCCCTGGCGCAGGCGCGGCTGCTCGGCGCCGTCGTGGCCGGGGCTGCGGCCGCCGAGCGCCAGCAGGCATTCCTCGCGCACCGCGCCGAGCTGGCGCACGCGCCTGGCCAGCCCGAGCGCGTGCAGCAGGCGCGGATCATGCTGGCCGATCGCCTCCTGCCACAGCTCGATGAGCTCATCGGCGCGGCCCAGCCTACGCACCGCCTCCTGCGGCCGGCTGAGGGCGCTGGAGATGGCGTGCATGATGCCCTCCAGGTAGGCGCCCAGGCGGCGGAGCCCGCCCCAGCCCAGGCGGCCCAGCCAGCCCGGCCCGGCGAGCAGCTCCAGATGCCTCCCGGCGAGCCGCAGGATGGCGGCCTGGGCCGGCGACTTCGCCCCCTGCCGGAGGCGCTCCTTGAGCTGCTCCATCGCCGACGAGGCGGTGGCCACCAGCTCATCGAATCCCGCCCCGGCCTGTGCGAGTGCGCGCTCGGCGTCTGCCCGCAGCGCGGCGAACGCCGCCTCATCGCGCACCACCCGGCGCGGCACCTCCAGCAGCACCGCGAGCGCGAGGCCGCGGCGCAGCGCCCCGAGACGCATGCCCAGGCTGCGTTCGCAGCGCTCCTGGAGCGCACGCGCTGCCGGTGCGAGGGCGATCACGTCGAGCTGCGCCGACGCTGCCGCCTCGAGCAGCGCATCGAGGCCGTCCTCGTGGATGATCGCCGCCGCTGCGCCGCCGGCATGCACGCTCCGCCGTGCGGCGACCGCGCCATGCTCGTCGCGGGTGCGTTCGAGCACCACCTGGGCCGTGACCCCATGCAGCTCGACCTCCAGCGGACAGGGTCCCGGCCAGATCGCTGCGGGAGCGGTCTGCCAGGCGGTGCGCAGTGCGAGCAGGCGGTCGCCGGCGCCGATCCCCTGCTCGGCGAAGGCCGCGCCATCGCGGCCTTCATAGAGCAGCGCGCCGGCGGCGGTGGTGATGTGCAGACGCAGGCGCAGGTGCGCCGGCAGGCTGGCTGGATCGAAGCGGACGCTCAGGCCATGGGTGGCGTGCACCGCCTGCGCCAGCGAGCGCGACACCGGCATGCGATTGCCGGCGGCTCGCAGTGCGTCACCGAGCTGCCGGGCGCTGCCGGCCAGCGGGATCAGGCGGCGACGCGCCTCCTTGGGCAGCTGCTCCAGGTACGCCAGCACCAGCTCGTCGAGCTGGCCGGGGATCAGGCCGTCGAGGCGGCCCGGGTCCAATGCCGGGAGCTGCTCGTCGCCCACCAGCAGGGTGACGCCGTCGTCCGGCTCGCCGGGGGCGAAGCGGTAGCGCAGCGCGAAGGTGCATCCGCCCATCGTGACCTGGTCGGGGAAATCGCTGAGCGCGCGCTCGGCCAGGCCAGCGGGCACCAGCTCGCCGATGGTCAGGCGCAGGCGTTCGCGGTTCTCCCCGGAGCAGTGGCGCAGCAGAGCGTCGCTGGAGGCGATCGCAGGCGGAGACGGGCCATCGAGGCCGAGGCGCAGGCGGTAGAAGGATTCGAGCTGGGCATCGTCGCAGGTGAGCGCCGGGTCGCGCAGGCGAGCGCGCAGGCTTACGGCCAGCTCGATGACGCGGCGGTTGGCCTCCAGCCAGGGCACCGAGCCGTCCAGGGCCCCTCCCACCAGCGCCTGGCTGACGAAGATGGCGCTGGCCGCCTGCGCATCGATGCGCTCATAGGGTACCAGGCGGCCATCGCGCACCGGCAGGCCCTTCCAGGTCACGGTCTCGAGGCACACCACCTGACGACGACCGGCGTGATAGTGGGGATCGCGGTGCTTGCGCTTGACCCGGTCCCCGGCCAGCGACACCACCCACTCCGGATCGATGGGCGCGCACATGCGGGCGAACAAGCGGCTGGTCTCGACGATCTCGCAGGCGACCAGCCAGCTGGCCGCGGGCGGGGCGCGCTTGCCATCATCCTGCTTGCCTGAGCGCAGGGCGCTGCCGGGATGCACCACCAGCTTGCGATCGCCCGAGCCGCGGTACACCCGCTCCTTGCGGTCGTACATCAGCACATTGCCGAGCATGCCGCTGAGCACCGCGCGATGGACGGCATCGAGGGGCCACTGCTCGGACGGGTGGCCGCTGGCGGGCAAGGGCGCCGACGCCGCACGCTCGCGCAGCGCCTGCCACAGCTGATGGCGCACATCCGACCACTCGCGCATGCGGCGCAGGCTCATCATCGCATGGTCGCAGAAGCGGGACTTGGCGGAGCGGGATGCGGCCTGGTGGTAGCGGTCCCAGATCCTCAGCACGGTCGCCAGATCGCCCGCCTCGTGCGCCAGCGCCCGGTGCACGGCATCGGCCTTCGCTTCCTGGCCCAGCGGCCGCACGCGCGGGTCCTGCACCGAGAGGAAGGCAGCGATGGTGCAGGCCTCATGCACCACCCCCAGATCCAAGCCGGCCAGCAGGATGCGCCCGACCTGGGGGTCGGCCGGGATGGCGCTCAGGTGGCGGCCGAGCGCGGTGAGCTGCACGCCAGCGGCGGGACGGCCGTGGGCTGTGGGTGGGCGGTGCGCGCCTACCATCTCCGGGGCCGCCTCAGGTCGCTCCAGCGCCCCCAGCTCGTCGAGGATCTGGCGCGCCTGCTGCCAGGCATGCGACGACGGGGCATCAAGCCAGGCGAACTGCTCGGGCTCCCCCAGCGCCATGCCCAGGCAGCGCAGCGCCACCCCGGCGAGATTGGAGCGCATGATCTCGGGCGGGGTGAAGGGCGGGCGGGCGGCGAAATCCTCGGCGGAGTACAGCCGGATGCACACCCCCGCCGCCACCCTCCCTGCCCGGCCGGCACGCTGGATGCAGCTCGCCTGCGCCACTGCCTCAACCGGCAGCCGCTCGGTGCGCGTCCCGGCTTGGTAGCGCTTGACCCGCGCCAACCCGGTATCGACGACGTAGCGGATGCCGGGGATGGTGAGGGAGGTCTCGGCGATGTTGCTGGCGAGCACCACCTTGCGTAGCCGGCTTGTGGCGAACACCCGCTGCTGCTCGCCCGCGCTCAGTCGGCCGAACAGCGGCACCATGGTCGCACCGGCAAGCTCCGCGAGCTGCCTGCGGGCTTCGAGGATGTCGCGCTCGGTGGGAAGGAAGCACAGCACATCGCCCTGCTGGGGAGCCGCATGCAGCTCGCGGATCGCGCGCAGGGCGGCGTCCAGATAGCCGACATCGTCATCCGCCGGAGGCTGGTAGATGATCTCCACCGGATGCGTCCGCCCGCTCACCGCGATGATCGGCGCCGGCCCGGAGCCGCTGCCCATATGCGCGGCGAAGCGCTCGGCGTCGATGCTGGCCGAGGAGATCACCAGCTTGAGGTCGGGACGCCGGAGCAGCAGCTGCGACAGCAGGCCGAGCAGGAGATCGATGTTGAGGCTGCGCTCATGGGCCTCGTCGATCATGATCGCGTCATAGCGGCTGAGATCGGCATCGCGGGCGGCTTCGGCCAGGAGCAGCCCATCGGTCATCACCCGGATCATGGTCTGGGGCGCGATGTGGTCATCGAAGCGCACGCTATGGACGACCACCCCCTCGCCGGCCTGGCATTCGGCACGGATGCGCCCCGCCATCGCCACCGCCGCCACCCGTCGCGGCTGGGTCAAGGCGATCATGCCGCAGCGTCCGCAGCCCGCCTCGACCAGCATCTTGGGCAGCTGGGTGGTCTTGCCCGAGCCGGTCTCGCCGGTGAGCACCAGCACCTGCGAGCGCAGCAGGCTCTCGACGATCTCCTCGCGCCTGGCGCAGACCGGCAGGTCCGGATAGTCGATGGTCAGGCTCACCGCGGCACGCCGTCCGCACGCCTCCAGGCTGCCCTGCAGGCGCTCGTTGATGCTCGCGAGCAGGCGATCCGCAGGCTGGTTGCGCGCACGGCGTGCCTCAGCCTGCTCGAGGCGGGGTAGCGCCCACAGGCGATCCGCCACCAGGCACTGCGGCAGCAGGGCGCGTAGAACGGCGATGCGGTCCTCGGCGGTCACGGAATGGTCACCTCGCAGGGCGAAGTGTCGCAGCTGATGCGGCGAAGCCAACCGCACCACCTGCGGCAGCACCCGCGCACCCGCAGCCGCGGCCTGCACCGTCGATCCTTGCGTCGTCCCGGCCGGTGTTTACGACAGGTCCTGGAGAATGGGCCATGATGATCGCTTTGATCGTGCTTGCGGTCGTGGCGCTGGTCGGACTGTGTTTGATCGCATGGGCGGTCGGCATCTACAACGGCCTGGTGACGCTGCGCAACCGCTTCAAGAACGCCTATGCGCAGATCGATGTCCAGCTCAAGCGCCGCTACGATCTCATCCCCAACCTGGTCGAGGTCGCCAAGGGCTATCTCAAGCACGAGCGCGAGACCCTCGAGGCGGTGATGACGGCTCGCAACAGCGCGGTGGCGGTGCAGTCGCGGGCTGCTGCCGACCCGAGCGACCACGCAGCCATGAGCCAGATGGTGGCCGCCGAAGGCGGCGTCTCCGGCGCCCTCGGACGGCTGATGATGGTGACCGAGGCCTATCCCGACCTCAAGGCCAATGCCACCATGGCCCAGCTCACCGAGGAGCTCACCTCGACCGAGAACAAGATCTCCTTCGCGCGCCAGGCCTACAACGATGCGGTGATGTCCTACAACACCAATCGCGAGCTGTTCCCCAACAGCCTCTTCGCCGGCACCTTCAACTTCACCCCCGCGGTCGCCTTCGAGATCGAGGATGCCAAGGAGAAGGTCGCGCCCAAGGTCTCCTTCACCTGATCCGGACGCGGCCGCCCTGCCCAGCCTGGCTGCGGTCGCAGCGCGCCACGCCCGCCTGGCGCCTTCCGCCCGCCCGTCGCTGACCGCACCACCTGATCCCGCCTGCCACCATGGATTTCTTCGCCCGCGAAGAGTTTGCCCATCGGACCAGCCGCCGCCTGGCCTGGCTGTTCATCATCGCCGTGGTCGGCACGGTGGTGACGATCAACATCCTCACCTACTTCGCCCTCAACGCCTACCTCGCCGGCCCCGCTGCGCTGGGCGCTGGTGCCGCACACTACCGCCAGGCGCATGCCGGCTGGGCCGATGTCCCGGTCGGCGACGCAGCGCTCACCATGCGGCTGGAGGTCCACCTGCTGGCGACCGTGGGCACGCTGGCGATCATCGCCTTTGGCAGCCTGTGGAAGATCAGCCAGCTGAGCGGCGGCGGTGCGGCGGTGGCCTCGATGATGGGCGGACGCGAGGTCAGCCGCGCGCCGCAGGATGCGCACGAGCGCATGCTGGTGAATGTCGTGGAGGAGATGTCGATCGCCTCAGGGGTGCCGATGCCCGCGGTCTACCTGCTCGCTGGCGAGAGCGGCATCAACGCCTTCGCTGCCGGCCACCACAGCGACGATGCGGTGGTGGCGGTGACCCGCGGCTGCATCGAGCGGCTCTCGCGCGATGAGCTCCAGGGGGTCATCGGGCACGAGTTCAGCCACCTGCTCAACGGCGACATGCGCATCAATCTGCGGCTGATGGGCCTGGTGCACGGGCTCCTGGTCATCGGCTTGGCCGGCGCGCTGCTGATGCGCATCTCCGCGAACTCATCGTCGTCCTCGCGCCGGGGCGGCAACGCCCTGCCGCTCCTGCTCATCGGGCTGGGCATCTACGTGGTCGGCTATATCGGCTACTTCTTCGGCGGACTGATCAAGGCGGCGATCAGCCGCCAGCGGGAATTCCTCGCCGATGCCTCCTCGGTGCAATTCACACGCAACCCCGCGGGCCTCGCCGGCGCGCTCAAGAAGCTGGGCTCCGGCTACCAGGATGCGGCGGTTGCCAACGCCAACTCGCACGAGGCAAGCCATTTCTTCTTCGGCGATGCGGTCTCCGGCAGCTGGTTCGCCCTCTTGCAGACCCATCCCCCGCTGGAGGAGCGCATCCGCGCCATCGATCCGCAGTGGGATGGACGCTTTGCCGATCCCTCGCTGAGGCCGCTTGCCGCTGCCCCGCAGCCGAGCGCCAGCAGCGCCCCGGGCCCACGGCCTGCCCCGCCCCGGGGTCGCTTTGATGCGCATGCCCTCATCGCCCGTGCCGGCACGGTCTCGCCTGAGCACGTGATCTTCGGCGCCGCGCTGCTCGCCAGCCTGCCCAGCGACATCGCCAGCGCGGCCCAGGAACCCTATTCGGCGCGTGCGCTGGCGCTCTGCCTGATGCTCGATGCCGATCTCCAACGGGCGGCACCTGCCATCGCCGACCTCGCCAGCCGCGACCAGCAGCTCGCGCAGGTGGCGCAGCGCCTCCACCCGGCGGTCTGCCGGCTGGGCGCCGGCTCGCATCTGCCGATCCTCGACCTCTGCCTGCCCGCCCTGAGGCAGCTCAGCGGCAGCCAGCGCGCACTCTACCTCGACGAGGTGCGCCGCTGCGCCCGCCAGGCCGGCGCGTCCCTGGGCGCCTACTGCATGGCCACTCTCATCCTGAACCGCCTGGGCGAACGCGGAACGCCCACCGAGAGGCCGCGGAGCGGCCAGATCCTCGCCATCACGCCGCTGTGGCCGCAGCTGCACGTCCTTCTCAGCGCGCTCGCACGTGCCGGGGCAGCCAATCCCGCCCAGGCCCAGGACAGCGCCGACCAGGAGCGCTGCCGCACCGCCTTCGCCGCCGCGGCCCAGCGCCTGCTGGGCGACCGGGAGGTGCCCGAGCCGCTGCCCGCCGCTGCCTGCGGTCCGGACCAGATCGACGCCGCGCTCACCGCCATCGACCGCGCCGCACCCGAGGTGAAGCGGCGCATCATCACCGCGTGCGCCTGGTGCGTAGCCAGCGATGGGGTGGTGACGATCGCCGAGGCCGAGCTGCTGCGGGTGATCTCCAGCTGCCTGGGCTGCCCGATGCCCCCATTCGCCGGAACAGCGCAGAGCGACGCGGGGTGAACAGGCCCCAACCGGACTTGTCCCGCCGATCCCATGGTGCTAGACTGACAGCAGCTCCCCCAGACCCGAGGTCACCATGATTCGTCGTCACATCGCCCTCGGCCTGCTGCTCTGCCTGCTCGCCTCCCCCCACCTGCTCGCCGCCAGCGCCGCCGACCTGATCGGACACTGGAGCGTCGATGGCGATGCCACCTGGAAACGCATCCAACTGACCCCCGCGATCGCCAGCAAGCTCTCCGGCCTGGCACCCGAGATGATCGACCAGATCAAGAGCGTCATGCTGACGCAGGTCGCCGGCACCTCATTCCAGTTCACCAGCGACACGCTGATCAGCATCAGCAACGGCGTCCGGCGCGAGGAGCACTATTCCATCGCCAGCATCTCCGGCGCCACCATCACCACCGACACCCTGGACGACCAGGGCAAGGCCAGCAAGAGCACGGTCACGGTGGGCAAGGATGTGCTCGAGATCGCCAATGCCGCCGATCCCACCCAGGTGGTGGTGCTCAAGCGCGCCAAGTAGCCGGATGCCGCCGCTGGAGGCCGCCTGAACGGCTCGGCCGCGGTGGCCATCATCCCCTGGTGGTCGATTCCCCGCGCACCAGCATGAGCATGTTGTCGCGGTGCACCACCGCCTTGGGCAGGGCATAGCCGAGCCGCTCGGCGGCCGCGTCCAGGCGCTTGCCGAGCACCAGGGTGAGCTCGTCCGCGCTCAGCGATGCCAGTCCCCGCGCGATCTCCTCGCCTTCGGGGGAGACGATGCCGACGGTATCGCCCCGTTCGAAACGGCCGCTGACCGAGACGATGCCTGCTGGCAGCAGGCTCTTGCCGCGCCGCATCAGCGCCGCCGCGGCGCCGCCATCGACATGCAGCTGGCCTTTGATCCGCCGGGCGACCGCCAGCCAGCGGCGCCGTGAATCCGCGCGCTCGCCACCGGGCAGGATGCGCGTGCCGAGCGCCTCGCCGGCGAGGATGCGCTCGATCACCCGCGGCTCGCGCGCCAGCGCGATATGGGTGGTCACCGCCGCACCGCTCGCCAGGCGCGCCGCCTCGATCTTGGAGCGCATGCCGCCCCGGCCGCGCGCGCCGGCATCGCCGGCGCTGGCGAGCATCTTGGCGGAGACCACCGAGATCTCGGGGATCAGGCGGGCGTCGGGATGCTCACGCGGGTCGGCATCGTAGACGCCGTCGATATCGGTGAGCAGGATCAGCCGCTCGGCCCCCAGCTGGGTGGCGACCAGCGCCGAGAGGCGGTCGTTGTCCCCCACCGTGAGCTCCTCGACCGCCACGGTATCGTTCTCATTGATGACCGGCACGGCGCCGAATTCGAACAGCGCCTGGAAGGTGGCGGTGAGGTTGAGGTAGCGCTCGCGGGTGGTGAAGTCATCGTAGGTGAGAAGCACCTGCGCCGCCACCAGGTCGCAGCGCGCGAGGGCGACCTCCCAGCGGTGGGCGAGGGTCGCCTGCCCGATCGCCGCCAGCGCCTGCCGCTCGGCGAGCCCGGGCGGCCGCGCCGCCAGGCCGAGGATGCCCACACCGCTCGCCACCGCACCGCTGGAGACCAGCACCGGTCGCTTGCCGGTGCGGGCGACCGCCCTGAGCTGGTGGGCGACGGCATCGAGGTAGCCGAGATCGAGCTTGCCCTTGGCATCGACCAGCGAGTTGGAGCCGATCTTCACCACCACGACGGCATGGTCAGCCATGGTGGCCCCCGCCGTCGCCAGGAGCGGAGTCGCTCTCCGCGCGGGCCTCGGCGCGGCGGTTGAGCCACATCATCAGCCGGCTGGCCAGCAAGCCGCCTTCGAAGAGCAGCTGCAGCGGGATGAGCATCGCCAGCATGCTGGTGCCGTCCGGAGGCGTGATCACCGATGCGACCACGGTATTGACCATCACCACCAGCTTGCGCCAGCGCGACAGCTGGTCCGGGGTGACGAAGCCGATGCGCACCAGCACCATCACCAGCCAGGGGATGTCCATCACCAGCCCGAAGCAGATCGTCATCATCGAGAAGGAGTCGAGATAGAAGCTCTGGCGGACCAGCTGCCTGACGGTCGGGTCATTGGCCGTCCATTCGAGCATCCAGGCGAAGTAGTACGGCAGGCCCCAGAAGTAGCCGAGCACCGCGCCGGCATAGAAGAAGAGGATGCCTGCTGGCACGAACAGGAAGGCGAGCTGCCTCTCCTTGGGCATCAGCCCGACCGCGACGAAGCGCCAGATCTGGTAGACCAGGACCGGGATGGTCAGGGCGAAGGCGGCGTAGAAGCTCACCGTCATCGACACCATCGCGCTTTCGCTGATCTCGAAGGAGACCAGCGGCCGCCATTCGGCTCCGTCCTTGGGCGGCGCCAGGCCGAGCTTCTCCGCCTTCTCCGGGCCGATGATGCTGATGGCATGGACCAGCGGCTGGAGATAGACGACCTTGAGCTCCTTGTTGTAGGCGAACGAGGCGATGAAGAAGACCGCCAGGGCGATCAGCGGTACGATCAGGCGCCGGCGCAGCTCCTCGAGGTGGTCGCCGAGGCTCATCGGCATGTCCACCAGATGCGGCAGCAGGTTCACCATGCGCATGCCCTCATGCCCGCACCGCATGCACGGCGGCGGCCAGCACCCCGGCGCGGCCGGCGACCAGCTCGACCAGGCGGGGATCAGCGCCATGCAGTCCGATCAGTCGCACCAGATGGCTGCCGACGATCACGCCATCGCCGTAGCGCGCCGCCTGCGCCGCCTGCTCGGGGCTGGAGATGCCGAAGCCGATGCACACCGGGGTGGCGGCGACCCGCTTGAGGCCAGCCACCTGGCGGGCGAGGTCCGGCGGCAGCTCGGCCCGCTCGCCGGTCACGCCCAGCCGGCAGACGTAATAGAGGAAGCCGCCGCTCTCGCGCATCAGCATCTGCTTGCGCCTGGTCGGGGTGGTCGGCGCCGACAGGCAGACGGTGGCCAGGCCGGCCGCGCGCAGGGTGCCAAGCAGCGCGGCATCCTCCTCCGGAGGCAGATCGAGCGGCAGCACGCCATCGATGCCGCTGGCCACCGCCTCGGTGGCGAAGCGCTCGACGCCGTAGGCGATGATCGGGTTGAGGTAGGTGAAGAACAGCAACGGCACCTCGGTGCGTGCGCGGATGCGGCGGACCGCAGCCAGCACTCCGGCGACCGAGGCCCCCGCCCTGAGCGCGCGCTCGCTGGCAGCCTGGTTTGCGGGGCCGTCGGCCATCGGATCGGAGTAGGGTATGCCGAGTTCGATGATGTCGACGCGGCTGTCTGGATCAGCATTGCTGGCCATCGCCACCACCAGCTCGACGGTGGCGTCCAGATTGGGATCGCCGGCGCAGATGTAGGCGATGAAGGCCTTGCGCTTGGCCGCTGCCAGCTCGCGGAAGCGTGCGCTGATGCGGTTGGCCTGGCCGGCGCCGGCGTCCGGCGACGGACGCACCTGCACATGCGTGGATCGCCGCGCATGCGCGCTCACAGCGCCACCCCTTCGGTACGCGCGACCTCGGCGACATCCTTGTCCCCGCGGCCGGAGATGTTGACGATGATGATCGCGCCCCTGCGGGTGCCCTTGGCCACCTCCTCGAGCACTCCCACCGCATGCGCCGACTCGAGCGCCGGGATAATGCCTTCGGTCTCGGCCAGGAGATGGAAGCCAGCGAGCGCCTTGGCATCGCTGCAGCTGATGTATTCGGCGCGCTTGCCATCGCGCAGCCAGGCATGCTCGGGGCCGATCGAGGCGTAGTCGAGGCCTGCACTGACCGAATGCGTGCCGACCACCTGGCCGTCGGCATCCTGGAGCACGTAGCTGGCCATGCCCTGGAACACCCCGTAGCGGCCGCCGGCGAAGCGCGCGGCATGCTCGCCGAGCTCGGCTCCGCGACCGCCCGCCTCGGCGCCGACCAGGCGCACCGAGCGGTCCTTGAGGAAGGGATGGAACAGCCCGATTGCATTAGAGCCGCCGCCGACGCACGCCAGCAGCACGTCCGGGAGACGGCCTTCGCTCTCGAGGATCTGCCGACGCGCCTCGCGCCCGATGACGCTCTGGAAATCGCGCACCATCATCGGATAGGGATGGGGGCCGAGGGCAGAACCGAGGATGTAATGGGTGCTCTCGACATTGGTCACCCAGTCGCGCAGCGCCTCGTTGACGGCATCCTTGAGCGTCCGGGTCCCGGCATCCACCCCGACCACCTCGGCGCCCAGCAGGCGCATGCGGTAGACATTGGGCTGCTGCCGCCGCATGTCCTCCGTGCCCATGTAGACGCGGCAGCTCAATCCGAGCAGGGCGCAGGCGGTGGCGGTGGCTACACCGTGCTGGCCGGCACCAGTCTCGGCGATGATGCGCTTCTTCCTCAGCTTCAACGCCAGCAGGGCCTGGCCGATGGCGTTGTTGATCTTGTGCGCACCGGTGTGGTTGAGGTCCTCGCGCTTGAGCCAGATGCGCCGGTGGAAGCGCTCCGACAGCCGGGCAGCGTGGGTCAGCGGGGTCGGCCTGCCGACATAGGTCCTCAGCAGGTCGCGCAGCCGCGCCTGGAACGCGCGGTCCTTGCGCGCATGGACATAGGCGGCGGTGATCTGGTCGAGGGCCGGGATCAGCGTCTCCGGCACATACCGGCCGCCATAGCGGCCGAAGCGGCCGGCGGAATCCGGCAGGGCGGCCCTGCGTGCCTCGTCTCGAACAGCCATGGCGCTCCTGCCTGTCGGGGAATCACAGGATGGATCAGGCGCCGCCGATGTCAAAGCCGTTGGGCGAGGATGAGTCAGGGCGAAGCCGGCCCGTGCCCGGTGGGCTGCCGGATGACGATCCCCAGCTTGGAGACGCGCGCCTCGGTCCGGCGCACCCGTTCCCATGCCGAAAGCACGATCGGATCCTTCTCGGCGCTGACATGGGCCTCGACATAGCCGGGGATGATGCGCGCACCCCGATCATCATCGCGTGCCTTGGAGGACTGCACCAGCTCGGCATTGGCGCGTTCCATGTCGATCAGCAGCTTCATCCGCTCGTTCAGCCCGATGCCCGGGAGCAGCTGGCGGGCCAGTTCATGGGCGAGCTCGCCCGAGCCCGGGATCTCCAGGTTGCCTTCCTGCTCGGCGAGCAGCACCCGCAGGCAGTAGCGCTTGAGCGCCCGCCCATAGACCTCGATGCCCTTGATCCGGCTCTCCTCGCGGATGAAGTTCTTGCCGATGCCATCGATATCGCTCTCGAGGTAGACCGGCTTGATCCCGCGCACCCCGAGCAGTCGTTCGCGGGCATCCCGGACCAGGCGCATGATGTGCGGCCGCAGGACCTTGTAGTCGATCAGGTGGCGCGTCGAGCGGTCCCGGCTGGCGAACTTGATCTCGGTGCGCACCAGGCCGTAGGCGTTGGCGTACAGGCCCCAGGCCGGGATCAGCTCATTGTAGGCGCGCGGGACGTTGACCTGGGTCTCATCCAGCGGCTCGGCAGGCACCGTCAGCAGCGAGAAGGGGAAGCGCACCTTCTGGGGCAGGGTGGTGGTGCCCATGCTCACCACCAGGTACGGCGACTCGCTCAGATCGGTGGGGAAGCGGATGGCGCTGCCCAGACCGAAGAAGGCGCCTTCGCCCGGCCAGATCTCCTGGTCGGGGGCCCGGCCGTTGTGGTTCGATCCGACCATGGCGCCGTAGGCGACATTGCCCTTGCCTTCCGGCCAGTAGGCGGCGATCAGCAGGCTCTGGTGGTGGAAGCCGACGAACGGCCCCACCAGGCTCGCCGTCACCTCGCCCTTGGTGATGGTGGTGTTCGGCCCGATGACGCTGGTGTCGACCGAGGCGTGCTCGTCCACCGCGCTGTGCTCGAGCAGCAGGCTGCGGCGCACGATCGCGCTGCCGGAGACCGAGACTCCGTACTGCAGGATCGAATCGGTGACCGCAGCCCCGCCGCCGACCGAGGTGGGCTCCTCGAGCGACGAGAGCACGGTGGTGTTGGAGAGCTCGAGCGCGTGATCGATCACCGCATTGATGCCGATGTAGGTGTCCCGGATGCGCTCGGTATGGCGAACGCAGGCGCGGCGGCGGATCCAGCTCACCGGGCTGCGGATGGCCTGGACATAGCGTTCGATGGACTGCAGCACCGCCGCCTGGCCGCTGGCATCGCCGCGTTCGCGCGCCACCAGGGCGGCCTCGTCGACCAGCGCCTCCGCCCACAAGGGCAGCTCGCGGCCGCCGGTCTCGGGGCCGATCGGGATCTGCTGCCCGGCACCGAAGGCGGTCGCACCCGAGCAGGTCACCGAACCGACATCGAAGAGCACCGCGCCGCGATCGATGATGACGTTCGCCGCGAAGCTCACGTTCTCGAGCAGGCAATCGTTGCCGACCTGGCAGTTGATCAGGGTGCAGTCGTAGATGCCGGTCGCCAGCTTGATGCCATGCACCACCTCGGCCTCGCCGCTGAAGCGGCCGAGGATGCAGCGGCCCTTGAAATGCGAACGGCGCACGCGGAAGGCATCGAAGTCCTCGGCCACCTGGACCTGGGTCCAATCATCGGCCCGGCAGCCGCGATCCTCCATCACCGCGATCTCCTCGCGGTTGAGGGCGCGCAACAGCAGCCCGAGGACATTGTCCCTGCGCTTGGTCACCAGGCGGCCGGCATCGACCAGCTCGCTGTCAACGCCGATGCGCCCGGCGAGCTCGAGCAGCGAGGTTGCCGGCACCGGCCGTGCGGACGCGCCCGGCGCCGAGGTGCCCGATTCGGTGGCACTGCGCCTGGTTGGCTGGACGCTCTCGCTGCTCATGTCAGCGCCTTGGCCACGAATTCCGGGTCGAGGCGGGACGCGGCATCGCGATCGGCGAAGATGGTCAGCTTGGGGTGGCTCAGCAGCAGGCTGGCGGGGATGCTGGGCCCGCTGCGGCCTTCCACCATCCGGTGCAGCGCATCCGCCTTGCCCAGGCCGGTGGCGATGAGCAGGACCTGCTTGGCCTCCAGGATGGTCGCCAGGCCCATGCTGATGGCGGTATGGGGCGTCTCCTCCAGGCACTCGAAGCGGCTGCCGTCGCTCAGCGCCGCAAGCGTCGACGAGGTCAGCTCGACCACCCGCATGCGGCTCTTCGGCGAGCTGCCCGGCTCGTTGAGGCCGATATGGCCGTTGTGCCCCAGTCCCAGGACCACGAGATCGAGGCCGCCGCGTGCCTCGATCAGCAGGTCCCATGCCTTGCACTCCGCCTCCAGATCCTTGGCGTCGCCACGCGGCACGAAGGTCTGCTCGCGCGGGATGTCGAGCTGGCGGAAGAGGTAGAAGTTGAGCAGGAAGCGCGTGCTGCGGTGGTCCTCGGGCGGCAAGCCGACATATTCATCGGTGCCGAAGGCGGTGACATGGCGCAGGCTGAAGCCGCCGCGCTCGTGGAAGAGCTTCACCAGCTCCATATAGGCATGGATGCTGGTACGTCCGGCGGAGAGGCCGAGCTTCGCTCGCGGATTGTGGGCGATCGCTGCCGCCAAGGTCTCGGCCAATCGATCTCCGGATATCTCGCGACGCTCAGAGAGGATCAGTTTCATTTCGCGTTCCGTTGCTCAGCGAGTTTCTACCACGCCTGACGCCGGATGCCATGTCGAGCCATTCCGCGACCGCCCAGCGGGCAGGCAGCCGGCGCAGCTGGTGGCAGAAGGCACCCCGGGGACCCCGGGGTGCTCGCCGCCAGCGCCGATGCCTGCGCCAGCCTAGTGTACTGACACATAAATACTTGTCAATAAAATCGATTCTCGCGGGTATGCATTCATGGAGGATGAATCCATGGCCCGTCGTATTTTGCCTGAGGTAGATATCACGGAAGCTGACCGCGAAAG